>OFHA01000055.1_pt1 | contig 94419 bp, 91 predicted proteins | sample 1521891 | NCBI WGS metagenome assembly OFHA01 (sample SAMEA3504089, study PRJEB24116) | mouse gut metagenome | biome: mouse gut; feature: mouse-associated habitat; material: faeces | place: Denmark | collected 2011
AGGTAACCGCGTAAATGCTAAGCAAGATACAAATGGTGATTGGATTGTAGATACTGAAAATGCTGCTGCACTTCCTGCAATTACTTGGACTGTAAATGCTGACAAGAGTACTGGCTTGACAACAGATGATAAGAACTTTGCTGCTATTACAACTCCAGAAACTATTATCTTAGATGCTGCCGAAGCTGCAAAGCGTGGTACTGACGAGGGTGCCTGGTACTTAGTTTCAACTGACAAGAATGGCGAAGTATCTTACGGCGATCCAACTAGCGACACTTGGAAGACTGATACTCCTAACAAGATTGCTGATGGTTACTTGATCTACAAGCAAAAGGCCCAATATAACATTCACTACATTGACGTTAATGGTGTTGAAGGTAAGACTACTTATGTTCCAACTGACGGTCATGAACTTACCGATCATTTAGTTCCTAACGTTGGTGAAGGCAAAGGTATCTTTGTTGGCGATACTCCAGATGCAACCAGCAAGTTATGGAGTTCAGCAGATTACGAAAAAGCTGGCTATGTTTTAGTTGGTTTATCTGATAATGCCAAGGGTGATTTGCTTGGTAAGCAAACTTTAACTAAAGGTGTTCAAGATCAATACGTTTACTTGAAACACGCAGTTAAGACTATTACGCCAAACACTCCAGCCAGCGAAGTGCCAAAAGATCCAGATGGTAATCCAATTGTAGACCCAAGTGATTTACATAAAGAATTCCACCGGACTATCTTCTACAAGGCTAATACACCTGATGGTGCAACCTTAATGGGTCAAACCGATCAAAAGACTGAATTCAACGGTACGATTGCTTATGACGTTGTAACTGGTAAAACAACTACTCCAGAAACTGTTAAGGATGTTAATGGTAAGGATGTTCAAGTAGCTACTCTTAAGGATGGTACTATTACTTGGGACAAGCAAAATGATGAGTTTAGCGCTATTAATCAACCAACTATTGAATTGAAGAAGGGCGACAAATACGCAACTTCTGACGATATGATTGGAACTTGGTTCTTAGTTGATGGTGAAGCTGGTGAAGTTGACTTAACTCCAGCTTCTAAGAATCCAGACGACAAGACCCTTGTTTACAAGCAAAAAGCTCAATACAACATTCACTACATTGATGTTAATGGTGTTGAAGATACAACTGCTTACGTTCCAACTGATGGTAAGGAACTTACCAATCATTTAGTACAAAACGTTGGTGAAGGCAAAGATATTTATGTCGGTGATACTCCAGATGCAACCAGCAAGTTATGGAGCCCAGCAAACTACGAAAAAGCTGGCTATGTTTTAGTTGGTTTATCTGATAATGCCAAGGGTGATTTACTTGGTAAGCAAACTTTAACCAAAGGTGTTCAAGATCAATACGTTTACTTGAAGCACGCAGTTAAGGACATTACACCAAACACTCCAGCCCATGACGTGCCAAAAGATCCAGATGGAAAACGTGCCGTTGATCCTAGCGATTTACATAAGGAATTTACTCGAAACATTACCTTTGTTGCAAATAATGATGCCAAGAGTCCTTTGAAGGATAGCATCCCTCAAAAGGTTGAGTTTGATGGTCATATTTATGTAGATATGGTAACTGGTCAAACCACCACTCCAGAAACTGTTAAGGATGCAAATGGTAAGACGACGCAAGTTGCAACTACTAAAGCTGGTAATATTGAATGGAACCATGACACTCAAACTATGGATGAAGTAGTTCAGAAGTACATTACTTTGAACAAGGGCGACAAGTACGCAACTTCTGATGATATGGTTGGTACTTGGCACTGGATTAGCGGTGTAGCTAACGAAATCACTTTGAAGCCAACTTCAGATAATCCTGAGGATCTTGAATTAGTTTACGAAAAGAACAAAGGTGAAAGTGGTCCAGACTTGCATCATGATTTGCCTAAGCTTGACTACGGCCAATCTGGCCCTGAGTTAAATTATGATTTGCCTAAGCTCGAAATTCACCATGTAACAGTTCACTATGTTGATGAAGACGGCAATGTCATTAAAGATCCGGTTAAGGATCCTGCTGACTTCAAGAACGGTGAATCTTATGATGAAAACAGTAAGAAAGATTCTACTATTGAACATGATGGCAAGACTTACGAATTTACTCGCGTAAAGGAAGGCGATGTTCCAGCTGGTACTATCCAAGGTAAGGATGTTGACGTTACTTACGTTTACAAGTTGAAGGAAACCCCAGTAACTCCACCATCAGAAAATACTTACAATGTAACTGTAAACTTTGTAGATGAACATGGTAATGTTTTGCAAGATCCACGTCATAGTTCAGATCATAAGAATGGCACTGACTACAATGAAAGTGATCATCCAACAACGATTACTAAGGATGGCAAGACTTACACTTACATTCGTGTAGAAGATGATAAGCCAACTGGAACTATCAATGGTAGGGATGTTGTAATTACTTATGTTTACAAGGAAGTTGAAACTCCAACAGAGCCAACTAATCCTTCAACACCAAGTGAACCAACTACCCCAACAGAGCCAACTAATCCAACACAGCCATCAACACCAAGCGAACCTTCAACACCAACTACTCCATCTGAACCTGATACTCCATCAACACCAAGTGAACCTTCAACACCAACTACTCCGTCTGAACCTGATACTCCATCAACACCAAGCGAACCTTCAACACCAACTACTCCATCTGAACCTGATACTCCATCAACTCCAGATGAAACTCCAGATGAATCAGCAACTCCATCTAAGCCAGCCAAGAAGACTAACTTTGATAATGATGTAGCTCCATCCCACGAAAGCTACACTAACAAGGCTAAGTTTGAAAATGTAAATGCTAAGAAGAAGTCCACTTCAACTAATGCAGCCTTGGCTGAAGATACAATTGCGGCTCACAAGACTCCTAAATACCGCAGAAGTGTAGTTCCACAATCAGACAGAATTTTGCCACAAACCGGCGAAAAGAAGACTTCTGAATCTGCAATTGTGGGTTTAGCCGCTCTTGCCTTATCAGGAATTATTAGTTTGGCAATTGATCGCAAAAGGAAGAACTAAAGCTAAATAGTTTAGAATGAAGAAGATGACGAAAGTCACCTTCTTTGTTTTTACTAATTTTTTGAAAGAAATATATAAAAATTCACCACATTTGTGAAATTTTTTACTATAATGGAAAAGTAAAAAGTGTTATAGAATATAGATGGATGAAAACGTTTTAATTAAATACAACTTCCGAAAGGGGCAAATATATAATGGATTTTGAAGAAGTTTTTAATAAAGAACGTGTTACGCGTAAGTTTACCAATAGAAGGGTAAATGAGAAACTTATTGCTAAAATTGTCGAAAAAGCACAGCAATCTCCATCCTTGCTTAATTCACAACCTTGGCGTGCTTATACTTTGATGGGTGAACCACTTGAAGAATTAAGAAAAGCTTCCAAAGAAAATATTGAAGCTGGCGTTAAGGCTAATGAAGATTTTGCGTCAATGCTTTCTCTTAATTGGGATACTTTCCCAAGTCAAAACATGGCAACAATGGGGGCTTCACAAACTTATTTCTTCCATAATAAGCTCAGTTTATTTACTAAAGCCAATAATGAAATGTTTAATGCGCCTGCAATTGTCTTTTTAACAATTCCAAAGACTTCTCCAGCTTGGTCTGTATTTGACTTGGGAATTTTTGCTCAAAGTATTATGCTTTTGGCAATTGACAATGGGTTGTCGATTATGCCAGCTCACTCATTAGTTTCTTATCCAACTTTAGTGCGTAAATATGCTCGTATTCCTGAAGGTGAAATGGTGGGTATGGCAATTGGCTTAGGTTACCCAGATAAATCAGCCGAAGTTAACGATCCAAAGTACTTCCCAGATCGTGTTCTATTTGAAAAAATTTATAAATTAACAAAATAATCCTTATAATTATCCTTTTTCAAGCGTAAAAAGCGTCTGTCTAATCCTTAAAATGGTAAAATATGTTTAGAATAATTTTATATAAAAAGGTGATAATACTTTGAGTAACGCTGAGATAATAACTAATTTAATTGCCACATTAGTTATTTTCGTGTTTGCGGCGTTCTTTGTAGCTGCCGAATTTGCCTTAGTACAAACTAGACCGAGTCAGCTTGAAGATATGCTTGCAAATGGACAAGGCAATAAGAAAAGATTACAACGTGCACTGCATATGGTGCATAATTTAAATGAGTATCTATCAACTACGCAGGTTGGTACGACACTTGTAGGTGTAGTTCTTGGTTGGTTTTCAGCAGATACACTCTCGCAAATTTTTGTTAGATTGTTTAATTTAACGCCGATGAGTCATTCGCTAGTTAAATCAGTGAGTGCGATCTTGGGTGTGATTTTATTAACTTACTTAGAAGTGGTTGTAACTGAAATTGTGCCAAAGAATATCGCAATTGATATGCCAGTTAAGATGCTGATGGGAATTGTAACTCCACTTCAGTGGTTCCATACCTTGGTTTATCCGTTCGTATGGCTGCTTAATACCAGTTCTAATGGCCTACTGAAAATGCTAGGCTTTGAACCGGCTGACGAAGAAAACGAGGTCTATTCTCAATCCGAAATTATCAAGCTTTCTCGGAATGCCGTTCATGGTGGTTCCCTTGATAAGTACGACTTAACTTATATGGAACGTGCCTTTGAGTTAAACGATAAAGTTGCTAAAGACATCATGACTGATAGAACACGGTTGAAGGTTTTGAATTCAACTGATACTATCAAGACCGCCCTTGAGATGTACTTAAAGGATGGTTATAGCCGTTTTCCAGTAGTTCGCGACAACGATAAGGATGACGTTGTAGGTTATGTGTATGCTTATGATATCGTTCAACAAGATCAAATTGATCCTAACGTTCCCGTAACTAGAATCATCCGCACCATCATTACAGTGCCTGAATCAATGCCAATTCAAGATATCTTGCATTTGATGATTAAGAAGCATACGCCAATTGTTTTGGTGGTAGATGAATATGGTGGTACGAGCGGAATTGTGACTGATAAGGATATTTATGAAGAACTCTTCGGTTCTGTTAAAGACGAAATTGATGATGTTTCTGATGACTACATTATCAAGGATAAGAATGGTAACATTCATGTTTCTGGAAAGACGACTTTGTATGACTTTGAACGCTACTTCCACACCGACTTGAAGGCCTTTCAAGATAGCGACATCATTACCATTGGCGGTTACATGATGGAACATTATCCAAACCTTAAAAAGGATGAAAGCGTCGAACTTGAAGGTTACATCTTTAAGCTAGATAGCATTGAGCAAGGCTTTATGCGTTGGTTTATTGTTAAGCCAGTTGAAAAAGATGATGACGATTCAGAAGAAAAAACAGACCAAAAGTAGGGCCTAGCCTACAAGAAAGCGCAAAAAATAGCGCTTTTTTTGTTTGAAGATGTTATAATCATTTTTATAATGGATGAAAAGGTAATAAATGAAGGGTAAATAAATGGCAAAAAGCGACGATATTAATCGAATTATTGATCACAAGTTATTTTCAGAAGACGACATTCAAGAAATGTGCAAGCGTCTAGGTAAGCAATTAACCGAAGACTACGCTGGTAAGAAGCCATTAGTGATTGGAGCACTGAAGGGCGCAGTTTACTTTTTGACTGATTTGACCAGAGAAATGGATGTTGAAGAACAATTGGACTTTATCGATGTTTCAAGCTATGGGGATGGCTTTGAATCAACTGGTAAAGTTGAAATTGTCAGCGATGTGGCAACTGATGTGAAAGATCGCGATGTTTTGATCGTAGAAGATATTGTTGACAGTGGTTTGACTTTGAAGTTTATGAAAGATTTATTCAAAGAGCGCGGTGCTAAGAGTGTCAAGTGTTGCGTAATGCTCAACAAGGAAGCTAGAAGAACTACTGATGTTGAGATTGAATACTACGGTTCAAAGGTTGGCGATGAATTTGTTGTGGGATACGGCATGGATTTCTTGAACATGTACCGCAACATCCCTTACGTGGGCGTTTTGAAGCCAGAAATTATCGAAAAGTACATTAAGTAGTTTTTGAATTAGAATCTAGAAGAATCAGATGATTAGTACATCTGATTCTTTTTTGATTTTCTAACAAACTGATTGTTTTATACGTACAAAAAATATAAAATGTATGTACAAGGAGGTAGAATTATGATGGTAGATAATACAAAACACATTTTTAAAAACGGTAATTCATATGCACTGCGTATTAGTAAACAAGATCGCCTAGATTTAGGCATTGATGAGGATACTAATTTAGTGAAGACTATTAGTCCAGATCATAAAACTATTTCTTTTACAGTAATTAATTCTAATGATGAAAATCAAGCAGTTGATGATTTTGCTAAGAAATTCATGGCGGATCATAAAAAAGCTTTTGATATTCTAAAGGATATGTAAATGACACTTTATTTGACCCGAAATGAACTAATTAGACTAAATCATGATATTCGACCCGAAGTTCCTACAGATGAATTAGTACAATATGCTCCTGGAATTGATGTTGTAGTGATGCAACCGCAACAGGTTCTGTTCGGGCGTGAATTGTATCCAACGTTATGGCTTAAAGCAGCTTTTATCATGCAGAAAATTACCAAAAAACATATTTTTACAAATGGTAATAAACGTACTAGTTTAACAGCAACAGCCTATTTTTTGTATAAGAATAATTATGATTTAGTAATTACTAATAAAGAGGCAATTGACATAGTACTATTTGCAACAAATGAAGAAGATTCAGAGGAGAATATGCAAAAAATTGCAGATTGGCTTAAAGAACATAGTCAAAAGCAAAAGCTTTGATGATCTAGAAGAATCAGATGATTAGTGCATCTGATTCTTTTTTTGATTTATTTTGTTGGAGAATGGCTGGTTTTTGGTTAAAATGGTTATTTAGGAGGACAGGCCCGATGAAACGATTTCATCATAAATTCACCTTGCCAGCAATTTTAACCCTCTTAGTTTTAGCAATTGCTGGCTTATTAATTGGATATTTTAATTATGAAAAGCAAACGACTTTGCCACCAAATTCAAATAGTAGTGCAATTGGAGTGGAATTAAACCAAAGTCAAGATTATGTCGATTTACATAAACTGCAAGCCAATGGTGTCTCCTTTGTTTATTTAAAAGCAACCCAAGGACGGTCATATTTTGATGATGACTTTTTGTCATATCGGGATCAGATTTTAGGCACCCAACTGGCATACGGCGTAATTGTGACCTATAGTAATGAATCAACTTCCAATCAACATTACCGTTACTTTTTAAAAAAGGTGGGCAGAAACACAGGCACTTTGCCAATCTTAATTCGGCCAGCTAGCAGTTCTACTAGTTCTAAATATTTACGATCAATAGGACGCTTTGCGGGGATGCTAAAGCAACTTGGCAAGCCAGTGATGGTCGAAGAAAATTACAAATATCATGGATATTTTCCTCAAGGAACCTTATTTATGAAGACTGGCAATAAGGCAGCTAATAAGTTGAAATATTCCTTTTGGCAATATACAACAGATGGTAGAGTTAAAAATGTAAGCAGTCTGGACCAAGGCGTGACAATGGTTACTTATAACGGCACGGTTCAGCAGTATAAACAAAAGTATGGGCAGTTGACGCAATAATGTATCAAGAAAAAGTAAGAGAAATTTTATCAAAACAACATAAAACACAGCCAACGCTGATTCAAAAAAATACCTATGACGCCATCAAGAATGGCGCTAGCGTAGTAGGGTTGGCAAAGACAGGAACTGGGAAGACCTTGGCATATGCTTTACCAGTTTTAGAAAATGTAAAAGCAGGAGAAGCTAATTCTGCGGTAATTATCGCACCAACCACTGAACTAGCAGTGCAAATTCGGCATGTGATTAATCCATTTTTGCATGCTTTAGGGTTAAAAGGTGTAAGTTTAGTTGGGGCTGGGAATCGCAAACGCCAAGAGGAGAATTTGAAAAAGCGCCATCCCGAAGTGGTTGTCGCCACGCCTGGTCGTTTCTTTGATTTCTTTTCAAGTGGAAGGATTAAGACTCATCAGATTCATAGTTTAATCATTGACGAAGCAGATGATATTTTGGAATTTGCAAAAAAGGAACTCTTGGCATCCCTCGGACAGAATTTGTCTTCACAGGCGCAGATTTTATTATTTGGTGCGACTGATTCTGAAATCACTAGGGATGCAGAGAGCTTGTTTGACCGTAATTTCTTATTAATTGATGTGCGCGGGGAACAAACTACTAAACGTAAGAACTATTTCTTACAAGTTGATAATTCTCACAAGATTGAGTTTTTGCAAAGAATGACTAAATTGGATAACTTCAAGGGTATCTTGTTCTTTGATTCTAACAAGACGATGATGAAGTTTGCGGGAATCTTTGGTCATAGTAAAACTAAATTTGAAATTTTAGCAAATGAATTTGGTAAAGAAAAGCGCGAAGCTGCCTTGCATGACTTGAAAGTGGGCAAAACTAAGTTGCTTTTGGCAACAGATTTAGCTGCGCGCGGTCTCGATATTCCAGATCTTACTTATGTCATCAACTTTGACATTCCAAGTGAAGTTAATACTTATCTTCACCGTGCCGGCCGAACTGGACGTATGAATGCTGAGGGCTATGTGGTGACACTTGGAAACGATCATGATTTTCGTGATTTGAAAAAGCTTTTAGCTGGTGAAGTTGAGCTTGAACGGGTATATTTTGCGGGCTACAAGTTATCGACAACTTTAGCTAAAAAAGAAAAGAAAGCTAAAAATGATGATGAATCCGCTAAAAATAAAGAGCAAAAAGTGACGCCTAAGGCTAAGAAAAAGCATAAAAAGCGGAAAAATAAAAATAAGGGTTATCACCCTCATTATTTGAAAGGGAAGAAATGAGTCGATTAGTAGCATGGCTTGAAGATTATATTTTGCCGATTGCTAGCCGCCTCGGTCAAGTACGGTGGCTTGTAGCTTTGCGAAATGCTTTTGTATCGATAATGCCGATTACAATTGCGGGATCTTTGGCCGTTTTAATTAAAAGTCTGATTCAGGCAGCCCGCGATCATTTGGGCTGGGAGACTTTTGCTTTTGCAATGCAGCCACTAGTTGCAATTAGCGATATTGTGTGGCGCGGAACCTTTTCTTTATTTGCCTTGTTTTTGGCATTGGCATTAGGCTATCAATTGTCTAAAACCTTTGAGGTGAATCGATTAGCAGGTTCTATTGTTTCGCTGGCATCATTTATGATGAGTGTGGCCAACTACATGAAATTGAAGATGAATGGGGATAATGTGATTGTCAAAAACGCTTTTGATATTTCACAATTTTCATCAACGGGTATTTTTACCGCGATCCTCTTTTGTTCAATTGGGGTTGGGATTTATGTGCTATGTGTAAAAGCCCGCATTAGCTTGCATATGATGGCCAATATGCCCCATGCAGAACAAGCAGCCTTTGATTCTTTAATTCCAGGAATTATTTCAATTTTTAGTGTGGGGGCAATCAATTACGTCTTTCAACTTTCAACCGGCTTATATTTCGGTAGTTGGCTGTTAAAGACGATTCAAATTCCATTAGTAAACTTGGGTCAAGGATTTGGTGTAGTACTTTTGGTGACTTTGCTAGTTCAAGTTTTTTGGTTCTTTGGAATCAATGGGTTGAGCATTTTGTCACCAATTATGGATTCGATTTGGTTAACTGCACAAAATGTCAATATTACTGCTGCGCAAAATGGCCAAGTACCCAAGTATCTCTGGGTTAAAGGTTCATTTGAAGTTTTTGCGTGGATTGGGGGCGCCGGTGGAACATTGATGTTGATTGTGGCGATTTTGCTTTTTTCTAAAAGAAGTGATTATCGTACAATTGCTAAAGTAGCGCTAGCTCCGGGAATTTTTAATATTAATGAGCCAATTGTCTTTGGGTTGCCGGTGGTGTTGAATCCGGTTTACTTTATTCCATTTGTGACAGCGCCTTTAGTTAATGTGGCTTTCTCATATTGGATTACCAAAATGGGCCTCGTTAATCCAGTGCAGGTAGCTGTTCCTTCGATCATGCCACCATTGATTGGACCATATTTAGCCTGCAATTATGATTGGCGTGCGATTATTTTAAGTGTAGTGAATATGTTAATTGGACTGGCAATTTGGGCACCGTTTGTTTTTGCGGCTGATAAGATCGCTGACGTTAACAATCCAAAAACTTTCTTTAATACTCAATATTAGTAAAAAATAATTAGCTTTTATCATGATTTTTTGATAAAGTTAATTAGGTATGATCCTGTAGCTCAGCTGGATAGAGCATCGGTTTCCTAAACCGTGTGTCGTGGGTTCGAATCTCACCAGGATCATTTATGAGGGCTGGATTTTTCCAGTCTTTTTTGTTTGCTGGTAGTATGGTTTAATTAAACTAGCAAGATTTAGAAAGTGAACTAACATGTTATATTTATTGACTGCTGCCTTGGTAATTGTGATTGGTAGCTTTTGTTTAGTATTTGGTTTGGATAAGTCTCGTCCTTTCAAGACTAGAAAGCGGCTGCTTTATACGGCACTCATTTGTGTCTTTATTGTATGGGGACTTGTAACAGCAATTATGATGAATCCACTGAGATAATTGAGGAAATTATGCAAAAGATAAAAGTAATGACAGTTTTTGGCACGCGTCCTGAAGCAATCAAGATGGCGCCATTAGTTTTAAAATTAAAAGAAGACCAACGTTTTGAAGAAGTAACAGTTGTTTCAGCTCAACACCGTGAAATGCTGGATCAGGTGCTCGACATTTTTAAGATTAAGCCGGATTATGACTTTAACATTATGCATAAGAATCAGACTTTGGGAGATATTACTTCTAAAGTAATGACTGATTTGGCGAGGGTAATTAAGAAAGAGAAGCCCGATATTGTCTTGGTTCATGGCGATACTACGACGAGCTTTGCGGCTAGTTTGGCTACTTTTTATGAACAAACCACGCTCGGCCACGTAGAAGCAGGATTAAGAACTTGGAATAAGTATTCACCATTTCCTGAAGAAATGAATCGTCAAATGACCGATGATTTGGCTGATTTATACTTTGCACCAACTGAACTTAGTCGCAGTAATCTGATTAAGGAAAATCATAATGCCGATAATATTTTTGTGACGGGCAATACTGCGATTGATGCTTTGCATGAAACTGTTCAAAAAAATTATCATCATGATGTGCTGGATGAAATTACACCAGGGCATCGCGTGATTTTGGTAACGATGCACCGCCGGGAAAACCAAGGTGAACCAATGCGACGAGTGTTTAAAGTAATGAAGCAAGTAGTGGACACGCATGATGATGTAGAAATTATTTATCCGGTGCACTTATCGCCGCGCGTACAAGAGGTAGCTAAGGAAGTATTAGGCGACGATCCGCGCATTCACTTAATTGATCCGCTGGATGTGGTGGATTTCCATAATTTGGCTAAAAGATCTTACTTTATTATGACTGATTCAGGTGGCGTTCAAGAAGAAGCACCAAGTTTAGGTAAGCCTGTACTAGTTTTACGAGATACAACTGAGCGTCCAGAAGGAGTGAAGGCTGGAACCTTGAAACTTGTTGGCACTGAAGTTGATAAAGTGCATGATGAAATGGTCAAGCTACTCGAAAATAAGAGTGAATATGATAAGATGGCGAATGCCAAGAATCCATATGGTGATGGTCGTGCCAGTGAGCGCATTATGAATGCGATTTACTATTACTTTAATAAAGATATAGCAGAAAGACCAGAAGATTTTGAATAAAGAAAAAAGCTGATGTGATAGTGCACCAGCTTTTTTTCGTTAAATTGGGTAAAATACATCAAATCCTTTTTGTCCATTAAGACAGTTCACTTTAATCGTCAAAATACTACCCTTTAATAGCTCATATTTCGTGTTCAATGGAATGGATATATTTTCGTCACTGGAAATGAGTGAAGCTATTTTTCCAAACGCTGGGTGGTGAACTGCTACGCGAACTCCTGGCTGAACCTTCAAGTTTAAAACATGCTTGCCAGTGCGTTTGTTATAGCGCAAGCGAATTTTCTTAGCCTGACCAATAATATTCTCCCAAGAAGGAATGTGAACTGGAAATCTATCTTCAAAGTATAGATAAGCTTCGCCATTTTTGTTTACTTTAATGGCATCTGCATGAGGATTTGCTTCCAATAAACGTTCGTAAATCTTTACTAATTCATAAGTAGTTAAATTTTCAAAATCAGCCACGCGAACCTTATGTTCCACTAGCTGATAATCCCTTAATTCTTGTGCTTGGAGCTCATTTTGGATTAAATGTGTATCTGTTTGTTCAGCTAAGTTCTTAAGTGCATTAGTATGTAGTCCGAATTTAGTAGTTGAAGTCATTTAATTGTTCACTTTCTATTAAATTCAACTCCCTTGGCTATAATTTTAACAGATAAATGTGAATAAATTGTGAAATAAATAACATAAATAAAAATGCCTAGTCATGATGACTAAGCATTTTTACTTTTTTATATTTTTTTGATGTTCGTGAAGACGCATTTTTGCTCGTTCAATCATAGTGTGTTCTTGCTTTTGGAAAACGGATCTAGTAGTTAAATAATTGAAAATTCCTACTAAAACTTGATCGATAATTTTAACAAGAAGGGCATTAAGGTGTAGCCATGAGAGTCCCACCAACATGATTAGAGTATCAGGGATTAAACTAATGATTCGATAGGTGAAAAATACGATTAATTTGTGCCAGGTTGTGTGCTCATGGTCAACATTATTAATGAATACTGCCTTTTGATTAAAGAAAAAGGAAGCTAAGTTAGAAATAATAAAGGCAATAGTGTTGGAAATCACCACTGCACTATGCCACCATTGATGAAGCACCATGAAAGCAACCGTGTTTATTAAAGCAGCAACAAAGCCAAAAATCATGTAAACCCATAAGTTTCGGTGTCGTTTGACTAACTTTTCACCGAGCTTACGAATATTGGCTTCATCAGAAACTACTGCTTGTTTCTTTTTATCCATTTAATAAATCAGCCATTTCCTTTGCAGCGTTATCAATTTTATCAATTGCATCGTCATCCGGTGCATTTTCAATAGTTACTGGAGCAGTAGCTTCAATTGCGCCAACGTCCTTAAATGCCTTTTCATAATCAAAAACATTCTCGCAGAAGTGTTCACCATAAGTCTTATCGCCACTACCCATTACAGCGAAATGTTTGCCACTTAAATCTAAAGTCTTTAATTGTTCATAAAAGTCGGCAATTTCATCTGTCATCTTGCCTTCGCCATATGTATAGGTAATAAAGATGCAGAGATCACTCTCTAAATAGTCGCTAGCATCGGTGAAACTTACATCGCTACTTTCAACTTCAAAGCCGTAGTCTTGTAAGTCTTCTTCTAAAATATCTGCCATGTCTTCATCGTTACCAGTCATACTAGCGTAGACAATTCTTGCTTTCATGAATACTCTTCAACCTCTCTTAAATTAGTAGTCACTTTGTCTTATTATACATAACTTTGGCAAGTTTTCGTATTGCTTTAGCAAATTTTACAAAAAATGTATAATAAGAAGAGTATATTATTGCAAATGAAGAGAGGAATTTATTTTGATTACTATAAAATCTGTTCGTGAACTTAAAGGCATGCAAAAATCAGGTCGTTTGCTTGCTTCAATGTTTGAAGGCTTACGCGATGTAATTAAGCCAGGTATTTCTACTTGGGAAATTGAAGAATTTTGTCAAAAGTTCGTCAAGGACCGCGGGGGTCGTCTTTCAGAACAAGGCTTTGAAGGCTACAAGTATGGTACTTGTATTTCAGTTAATGATGAAATTGCCCACCAAACTCCAAGAAAAGACCGTATTTTAAAGGAAGGTGACATCGTTAAGGTTGATGTTACTTGCAATTTAGACGGTTACGAAACTGACTCATGTACTACTTATCCAGTAGGTAAGATTTCAAAGGCTGACCAAGACTTGATTGAAACTACTAAGAAGGCCATGTATCTTGGAATTGACCAAGCTGTTTTAGGTAACCGAATCGGTGACATCGGCGCTGCTATTCAACACTATGTAGAAGTAGAACACCCATATGGTGATGTTCGTGAACTTGTGGGTCACGGTATTCAACCCACTATCCACGAAGATCCAGAAGTTCCTCACTGGGGTAAGGCTGGTCATGGTCTTCGTCTTCGTGAAGGGATGACCATTACTTGTGAACCAATGGTTGAAGCTGGTGGAGATTGGCATATTGATCAAAGAACAGTTGATGATCCAAATGATGACTGGGTATACTATGCCACTCCAGATGGTTCAAATGCAGCTCAATTTGAACACACCTTTGCTATTACTAAGGATGGTCCAAAGATTTTAACTCTTCAAAAGCCATACGATGGTTATGAAAAGTACTTGCCTCATTTTGATGAGATGGATGACTAAAACTGAATGAAATCTAATAAAGAAGTTCGTGAAAATATAGGGCTTTTTTATAAAACACTCTCAGGTAAAATCTCTAATGGAGAAATAGTGGTCAGTTCTATTGTGATTGCCTACTATATCTTATTTTCGATCTTTCCAATCATTATTATTGTCGGAAATATCTTACCTTTATTTCATATCAATACTGCCCCAATTGCAGAGTATTTAAGGTTAGTTTTTCCGGATCAAGTTTCAGAATTCATTATGCCAATTATTAATTCCTTGCTGAAGAGCAATTCAACAGGATACATTTCTTTTGGTATTATCTTCGCGATTTGGTCGTTTTCTTCCTTAGTTAATGCAATTAGGATTGGAATGAATCGAATTTATGGCGTTCATCAAGCTGAGCTTAAACAGAAGCTTTTAATTGTGGTTTGGACGCGCTCTATTACAGTGATTTTAACTACTTTGATGATTATTGTATTTACTGCAGTAGCTTTAGTATTTATTTTTGGTCAACAAGTTTTGGAATTTCTAAAGCCGATCTTTAGTTTTTCAGTTGGTGAAATCCAAAGAATTTTAAATTATCGCTATCCAGTAGTCTTTATTATCATGATGATTGCGGTTTTTTACCTTAATTATGTTTTACCAAATATTAAGCTTAAAAAGAGAGTCATTTGGCCAGGGGCCTTGACTACAGTGTTTGGCTGGTTTGTTTTATCCTATCTGTTCAGTTTTTACTTGCATAATTTCCATATTAGCTGGGAAAATTACGGCATTGTAGGAACGTTTATTATGTTTATGTTGTGGCTGAACTTAACTGCATTGTTGTTGTTATTTGGAACTTGTATCAATGCAGCCATAGTTCAAATGCGAGTGGGTAAGATTCCTTATTCTGCGGGAAGGCTGGCAGAATACATTCAAAAAAGTCGTAGATGAGGTAAGCGATTTCTGGTATGATGAATTTTAGGGTAGAAAAATAGAAAGAGTGTTTTTTATGAAAGTTAGAAAAGCTGTTATTCCGGCAGCCGGTTTAGGTACAAGATTTTTGCCTGCAACTAAGGCAATGCCTAAAGAAATGGTGCCAATTGTTGATAAGCCGACTATTCAATTTATTGTTGAAGAGGCTAAGAAGTCTGGAATTGAAGATATTTTAATCGTAACTGGTAAAAATAAGCGTTCAATCGAAGATCATTTTGATGCTAATCCTGAATTGGAACAAGATTTGGAAGAAAAGGGCAAAACCAACTTGCTTCATTTGACTCAATCAATTACTAATCTAGGGATTAACTTATACTTTACTCGTCAACCTCATCCAGCTGGTTTGGGGGATGCAATATTACGAGCACGCAGCTTCGTCGGAGACGAACCTTTTGCGGTAATGCTTGGTGATGATTTGATGGACGATAAGGTTCCACTTACTAAACAACTAATTAACAGATATAATAAAACGCACGCTTCAACTATTGCAGTTATGCCAGTACCACATGAAGAAGTTTCAAAGTACGGGGTAATTGAGCCAGCCAGCGAGATTGAACCGGGCTTGATTAATGTTAAGTCTTTTGTAGAAAAGCCTGATATTGATAAAGCTCCAAGTGATTACGCAATCATTGGTCGTTACCTTTTGACGCCAGAAATCTTTGAAATTTTGGCTCATCAAAAATCAGGTCGTGGCGGAGAAGTTCAATTAACTGATGCCATTGATACAATGAATAAAACTCAACGAGTTTTTGCCCATGTGTTTAATGGCGAACGTCACGATGTTGGTAACAAGGAAGGCTATCTTGAAACTTCAATCGAATATGGTCTCTCTCATCCTGAAATTAAAGATGAACTTCGTCAATACATCATTAAAATGGGTGCAGAACTCGAAAAAGAAGATAAGTCTAAAAAGAAAAAATAAAGTTATTATTTAGAATAAAGGGCGCGGATTTTTCCGCGTCTTTTTTGGTGAAAATGTTAAGACTTTCTTTAGAAATTGGCAAAGCAAGGTAAAATCAGATAGAATTTTCTTGTTATTATTGCAATGAAGGGGTTAAAAAATTGAAAGATATTTATATTGTGGCTGCTAAGAGAACACCTTTTGGTCGTTATCGTGGCTTTTTTAAGGAACAATCTGCAACGGATTTGGGGGTCTTAGCTTTAACTAAAACATTAGAAGCAATTGATTTGGATCCCGCAGAAGTTGAAGGCGTATTTATGGGGAATGTCATTGCAGCAGGTTTGGGTGAAAATATGGCTCGTCAAGTTGCATTAAGATCAGGACTCTCTGAAACCACTGTTGCAACTACAGTTAACGATGTCTGTGGTTCTAGTTTGAAGGCTTTGCGTCTTGCTCAAGGTCAAATGATGATGGGAGACCTAGATTTAGTTGCAGTTGGTGGAAGTGAAAGCATGACCAATGCTCCTTTTATTGTTGATAAAAAGTATAAAGATGATGCTCAAAACCACTTGCAAAATTCAATGTTAGTGGATGCTTTAATTGATGCTTTTTCTGGCGAACATATGGGAATCACTGCCGAAAATGTGGCTGAAGAATATAATATTGCTCGCCAAGAAATGGATGAATTTAGTGTAAATTCTCATCAAAAAGCCGTTAAAGCAATTAAAGAAGATAGTTTTGATGAAATTTTGCCAATTACTATTAATGGTCAAACCTTGACTCATGACGAAAGTGTAAGAAGTGACACTAACTTAGAAGCATTGAGTAATTTGAAGACCGTTTTTAAAGAAGATGGTAAAGTAACCGCTGGAAATGCGTCGCCTTTAAATGATGGAGCTAGTATGTTGATATTAGCAACAGAAGACAAAGTAAAAGAACTCAATTTGAAGCCGATTGCCAAACTAGGTGCCTTCGCTGAAGCGGGGTTTGATCCAGCTTTGATGGGGTATACTCCTTACTACGCTGTTCAAAAATTACTTGATAAAAACAAGACTACTATTGATGATTATGATGTCTTCGAAGTTAATGAAGCTTTTGCTTCCCAAGCGGTAGCTTTAAAGCGTGATTTGAAAATTCCGGCTAATAAACTTAATATTTTAGGTGGTGCGATTGCTTTGGGCCACCCATTAGGAGCAACTGGTACTAGATTAATCGCTACTGCAATTAGTGCATTAAATAAAGTAAATGGTAAAAGAGCAATTGCGACCTTGTGTATTGGTGGAGGTCAAGCAATTGCTTATGAAATTAAGCGTGATTAAAGATGAAATTTTATCAATTGTCGGCTAAGGATCGGCGCAAAATTTTAAATGATGAAGGAATTGAACTCGAAAAAATCGATGATGAAGTTTTAGAAAAGCTCAATAACTTAAGTGAAAATGTCATTGGTCAGCTTTGTTTACCTTTGGGCGTCGTTCAGAGTTTAAATGTAAATGACGCAAATTACATGGTGCCAATGGCAACTGAGGAACCATCAGTGATTGCTGCAGCCAATCATGGTGCTAGCATTTTTAACAAAAATGGTGGGGTAGTTGCTTCAAGTGATCGAAGTGGAATTTATGGCCAGATTGTGATGGCAATTGAAGATGATTTTGACTTAGCTTTAGTAGAAAAGATACAGGTGGCTTTAATTAAAGAGGCTAATGATAAATTTTCTTCTTTAGTTAACCATGGTGGCGGATTGCGCAAGATCGAATTTTCTTTAAAAAATGTCAATCAACAGAAGTTGCTCTATGCTTTGTGCTTAATTGATCCAGCAGAAGCTATGGGGGCGAATAAGGCTAATTCGATTTTGGAATTTTTAGCTCAAAAATTGCTGGCAGTAAGAGGAATTAGCGAAAAACTATATGCAATTTTGTCTAATTATCCCAGTCAACTAACTACGGCTAAAGTAGAACTTGATTTTGCCAGTGTGGGCGGGAAAGAAGTTGCTGAAAGAGTAGCTTTATTAAGTAAAATTGGTCAAATTGATCCCTACCGTGCAGTTACCAATAACAAGGGAATTATGAATGGCGTTGACGCCGTCTTATTGGCCACTGGAAATGATTATCGGGCCATTGAGGCAGCAAGTGCAGTTCTAGCTAGCCAAAATGGCTATACCAGTTTAAGCAGATGGATAATTAAAGATCAAAAATTAGTTGGCGAATTGACTTTGCCAATGGCAATTGGTGCAGTTGGCGGTTCAATTAATGCTCGCAGTGATGTGAAGCAGGCTTTCAATATTTTAAATCCTACAAATCGGATTTCTGTAAAAGATTTAGCTAATGTGATTACAAGTATTGGTTTAGCTAATAATCTGGCGGCACTATTTGCAATATCAACAGTTGGGATTCAAGAAGGTCATATGAAATTGCAAGCGCGTAACTTGGTCGCAAGTTTAAATGTGCCTGAATCTGAAAAAGAAAAAGTCCTTAAGCAATTGATAAAAGATAAGATTTATACAAAAGAACACGTTCAAGAAATACTAAAAGAAATAAGTGAGGATAAATAATGCGAATTGGTATTGATCAGATAGGTTTTTATACTCCTAATAAATATGTGGCCATGGTAGATTTAGCTCATGCCAGAGGGGAAGATCCTAATAAATTTTTGATTGGGATTGGTCAAAGACAAATGAGTGTAGCTGATAAGACCCAAGATGCTGTATCGATGGGAATTAATGCCACTTTGAGATATTTAGATCAAATTAACAAAGATAAGGTGGGCTTGTTAATTTTTGGTACTGAAAGTAGTGTAGACCAATCTAAGTCAGCTTCATTGTTTGTGAAGTCTGCTTTGCATTTACGTCCGGAAGTTAGAACTTTTGAAGTAAAGGAAGCTTGTTTTGGTTTAACGGCAGCTTTAATGACTGCCCGTGATTTTGTCAGGGTGCATCCCGATCAAACTGCGATTGTTATTGGGAGTGATATTGCTCGTTATGGTGTTAAAACGCCAGGTGAGGTCACCCAAGGTGCGGGAAGCATTAGTTTATTAGTAAAGAGCGAACCGAGAATTTTATCCTTAAACAATGGCCACAGTGCATACAGTGAGGATATTAATGACTTTTGGCGTCCTAACAATTCTGCTGTTGCTAAAGTTGATGGTAAGTATTCAACTCAGGTTTATTTAGACTTCTTCAAAAAGACCTTTGAGGCTTATAAAGAGCAAAAAGACTGGAGTACACGTGATTTTAGTGCTTTGATTTATCATTTGCCATTTACTAAGCAAGGATTAAAAGCTAATCGCCTTGCAATCGAAGATCAAGATGACGTGACTAAAGAGCGTTTAAGTGAAACTTTTGAAGCTTCTAAGCAACTAAGTATGCGAGTAGGGAATATTTATACTGCATCTTTATACATGAGTTTGTTAAGCTTGCTTGAAAACTATGATCTTGAACCTAATTCTTTAATTGGACTATTTTCTTATGGTTCAGGTGCGATGGCGGAATTTTTTTCAGGAAATGTTGTTGATGGTTATAAAGAATGGATTAATCCTAAGGGGGATGCAGCTTTACTTGATGATCGTCAGAGATTAACAGTTGAAGAATACGAAAAGGTATTTAACCAAGCCTTAGAGCCCGTAGCTAATAATCAAGAATTTACTAGCGATGAACATCAAGGTGTTTGGTACTTTGCTGGTGTGAAAAATGATATTCGTCAATATCGCCAAGTTTAAAATTTGGGATTGCTATAAATTTTAAAAAATGGTAAGATAATATCATCATGTAGGTTGGCTGAAATATAAAAAGATATGAGTAAGAATAAAAATTGCCTGCCACAGATTTTCAAAAAGTAATTCGCACTTAGAATTACTACACACACATAACAGAGTTTCTTGATATTCACATAACATATCAAGAAAGTGTAATAGGATTGAGCGAGTAACACCCAATCCTATTTTTTGTATCAAAAAAAGCTTAGGAATTATCTCCTAGGCTTTGTTGCTTTATCTATAATTTTCAATTTTGATATTTTCTGAGCCTGTAGCTTGAACTGTTTGCGTTTCGCTACATAAGAGAGTCGCACCGACAGTTGAAATAGCTACAACAGTTAGAAATACTTTCTTAAAAATTCTAGCAGCTTTCATTTCCATTACCCCTTATACTCAAATTCTAAGTATATTTTATAATGAAAATTTAACTCTGAAGCATAGAATTTGGATTTTTTTGAAATTCTTTAAAAAACTAATCTTTTTTACGATAATGACCATCCATTGTATTTGAACGGGTTGGTGCATCCGGCATTACGATTGCGGCTACAATATAAAGTAAGACTCCTGGGAAGAAGCCCGTAAAAATAATTAGGGCTGCACCTAAAATTCTAACCCAAGCTTTATCTAGGCCAAAATAATCGGCAATTCCGCCAAATACACCAGCAACAATCTTATCCCGTGATTTAGTTAGTTGTTTCTTCATTTTTCATCCCTCACTTTTTCACTAAAATTATACTACTTGTGAGAAAGAAAAAACTGGTCAGACGACCAGTTTTTTATGATGCCCCGAAAAAGATTCGAACTTTCACTCAGTTACCTGAACAGCGACCTGAACGCTGCGCGTCTGCCAATTCCGCCATCGGGGCGAGAATAATTTGATAGCTCTTGAATTATCATACCAAATATTTGGTAAAATGTAAGCATAAAATTACTTAATTTAGAATCTATTGACTAAAAAAGGAGAATTTAGCGATTTTATGTTTTTTCGTAACAGAATAAAGAAAACTTTGATTAGCCTGGTAGCGGCAATTTCTTTAGTTGGAGTTGGAAGTGCTTTTACTAGTGCCCCTGTTTTAGCGAGTCAGTATAGTGAAAACCAATTAAATTTAAATGTTAAATCGGCAATTGCTGTTGATAGCCAAACTGGACAAATTTTATATGCCAAAAACGAAGATAAAGATTTACCAATTGCTTCCATGACAAAGCTAATTACAATATATTTGACTTTAGAAGCAATTAAAGACAAACGCCTTTCTTGGAATACCACTATCAAACCTACTGATGCAATTTTAAAGGTGGCTAATAATAGCGAATACTCTAATGTGCCTTTGCAAAAGAATCATACTTATACCATTAGACAACTTTTTGAAGCGACTTTAATCGAGTCAGCTAACGGAGCAGCAATGTGTTTAGCTAATGCAGTGGCAGGGAATCAAAAAGAATTTGTAGATCAAATGCGTGACAAAGTTAAGTCATGGGGAATTAAGGATGCCAAGATTTACACTAGTTGCGGTCTACCTAATGGAAATGTAGGTGCTGATGCTTATCCAGGCGTTTCTAAAAATATCGAAAACACCCTGTCAGCAAAGGATATGGCGATTATTGGGATGCACTTGATTAATGATTATCCAGAAGTGTTAAATACTACCAAGCTTGCCCATGAAGATTTTAAAGATGGAAATAAAACCACCAAGATGGATAATTTCAATTGGATGCTTAAAGGTTTATCTCAATATGATTCCAATCTTCAAGTTGATGGTCTAAAGACGGGAACTACTGATAAGGCTGGAGCTTGTTTTATTGGAACTGTTTCTAAAAATGGTGGTCGAATCATCACTGTAGTAATGGGTGCGCGTCACCAAGATAGAACTGATCCTTCAAGATTTATTGAAACCAAAAAGCTCATAAACTATGTTTATAACAGCTACACTCCAGTAACTTTTAAAACAGGGGAGGCTATTACGGGTGCCACTAGAACTAAGGTAATTAATGGAGATAAGCAAAGTGTAAAAATTGGTATTGATTCTCCTGTTACTGTGTGGGATCCAAAAGACAATAAGTCAATTTCTGCTAGTTTGAAATATGATGCAATTGAGGCTCCTGTTAAAAAGGGGCAAGTTGCCAATTACTATGAATTTAAATCTGGTAAAGAAAAGCTGGTTTCAATTTCAAATACTAAGCAAATGACAGTTAAGGCACAAGCGATGAGCTCAACAGCTGAAGTAAACTGGTTTGTAAAAGTGTGGCGCTGGATTACAGGGGAAAATTAAAATGACAGATATTTCTGAAGATGTTTTAAAACAGGTAATTACAGTTAGAAAAAGCGACTCACATAAAGGAAATTATGGTCGCATTCTATTGATTGGAGGTAGTGAAAACTACGGAGGTGCCATTATTATGGCTACTGAAGCAGCTTTGAATGCTGGTGCAGGTCTGATTGCAACAGCGACTCATTCAATCAATTTGACTGCTCTTCATGCGCGTGATCCAGAATCCATGTATATTGACTATCGTGATCCTAAGCTGGCAGATTTAATTAAAAAGATGGACGTGGTAGTTTGTGGTCCGGGGTTAGGGATGAGTGATTTTGCTAAGCGGATTCTTTTAATGTTAAAGAATAATACTAATAAGAAGCAAATTATCGTGCTCGACGCTAGTGCACTTGACCTAATCGGTGAAGATCATAGTCTTTTACCGCTAAATGCTGGTCATATAATTATGACACCTCATCAGATGGAGTGGCAGCGAGTTAGCCAAATTAAGATTCCTTATCAAACTGACGCTGCTAATAAAGAGGCTTTGGCTAGTCTCAGTCCTAAAAAGAATATTACCTTAGTTTTAAAGTCGAACCACACGCATGTTTATAGCGAAAATGGCGAAGTGATGGTCAATCCAATTGGTAATCCTGGGATGGCGACTGGTGGCAGCGGCGATACACTCAGCGGAATCATCGGCGGTTTTTGTGCGCAATTTGGAGCAAAATTTGAGACAATTTTAGCTGCTGTTTATATTCATTCACTGGCTGGGGATATGATTTATCAAACTAATTATGTGGTGAAACCAACGCAGATTTCTAAATTACTGCCGCAGATTATGAAGAAATATTCAAGCTTAAATTAAGTTTTTGTGACATGATGTAAATCATGTCTTTTTTGATAGCCAAGAACAGGATTAACTGTTAAAATTTAGGATTGAAAACTAATGAAGAGATGTTTATATGAAAAAATATATTATTGCGACAATAGTGGGACTTTTGTGCATTGTGGGACTTGCAAAAGTTTGTTCCCCTGCTTCCAGTACCACACAGGATAATCAAGCACAAAAGAATAAAGTAGAACATAAAAAATCAAAACCTAAACAGATGAAATCTCAAGCTGAATTAGCACGTCCATACAAGGATCCAAAAGATTTAAGAAAAGCCGGTAGCTGGAAATCACGCAGTGAAAAGAAAAAGTATCCGGATATTAGCGATCCAAAAAAAGTTGTTTTGCGTGTTTCGCTTAAAGGCAACCGTGTTTATGTTTTGAAAAATGGCAAAGTAGCTTATACCATGCTTTCAACTGCTGGAGTTTATAAACATGGTAAATCAGCCACTCCTACTGGTACTTATCGTATTCAAGAAGGACGGGGAGAAAGCTTTTTTAACCAAGGTTTAAATGAGGGTGCCAATAATTGGGTGAGTTGGGATCCAGAGGATGCCAATGTTTACTTGTTCCACTCAGTTCCAACTATGGCTTTAGGAGACTACAACTTAAAGGAAGCAAAGAAGTTAGGTAGAACGCAAGGCTCACATGGCTGTATTAGACTCAGCGTTCCTGATTCACGCTGGCTCATGGAACATGCTCAACCAGGCACTAAAGTAATCATTAAAGACAAATAATTCAAAAATATTAGCCAAGTTTGGTAATACCTGTTATAATCATGCTAAGAATTGACTAAAAGTAGTAATAAGTTAGCTCTTTTTAGCGAGTCTATATTTGGTGCAAGGTAGGCAAGGGCGCTTATGAAGGCGTGTTTAGTTAAAAAAGTTTGATAATTATAAAGCGGATACTTTGTATCAACGAGAGTGGTACCGCGGGTTTAAACTCGTCTCTTTCTACAAGTTGTAGGAAGGGGCTTTTTTTATTGAAAAGGGGTAAAAAATGGATTTTAAAAATGAAGTTGTTGAATTAATTTCAAGTCAAGTTGATTTGCCAAAAGAAAAAATTGCGGCTTTAATTGAACGTCCTAAGAATGCGAAAATGGGTGACTATGCATTTCCATGCTTTGTTTTAGCTAAAGAATTACACAAGAATCCAGTTGAAATTGCTAAAAATATTACCGACAATATCTCAAGTGATGACTTTGCTAGCATTAAGGCAGTTGGTCCTTATGTAAACTTTGCCATTGACCATGAAAAGCTTGTTTCTTCAACTTTGAAGGATGTTTTAGCACAAAATAACCACTACGGTGACCAAGAAGTAGGTCACGGCAATGTGCCAATTGATATGTCTAGTCCTAACATCGCTAAGCCAATGTCAATGGGTCACCTTCGTTCAACTGTAATTGGTAACTCAATTGCTAAAACTATGGAAAAAGTTGGCTATACTCCAATCAAGATTAATTACTTGGGAGACTACGGTACTCAATTTGGTAAGTTGATTGCTGCTTATAAGCACTGGGGTAATGAAGAAGACGTTAAGAAAGATCCAATCATGAGTCTTTTCCACTACTACGTAAGATTCCATAAGGAAGCTGAAGAAAACCCAGAATTAGACCAAGAAGGTCGTGACTGGTTTAAGAAGCTTGAAGATGGCGATCCAGAAGCTGTTAAACTTTGGAAATGGTTCCGTGAAGTTTCCTTAGCTGACTTCAACCGCATTTATAAAGAATTGGGCGTAACTTTTGATTCTTATAATGGTGAAGCTTTCTTTAATGATAAGATGCAACCAGTAATTGATGAATTAAAGGACAAGGGTCTTCTTTACGAATCTCGCGGTGCGCAAGTTGTAGATATGGGTGAAGATGAAAACCCAGCAATCATTGTTAAGTCTGATGGTACTTCAATTTACTTGACTCGTGATTTAGCGGCGGCTGAATGGAGAATGAAGGAATACGACTTTGTGAAGATGCTTTACGTTGTAGGTAACGAACAAGCTCAACACTTTGTAGAATTGAAGACTGTTTTGAAGAAAATGAGCTATGATTGGTCAGATGAAATTCACCATGTACCATTTGGCTTAATTACCCAAGGCGGTAAGAAACTTTCAACTAGAAAAGGTAACGTTGTCTTCTTGGATCAAGTATTAAAAGACGCTGTAAATCTTGCTAAGAAGCAAATTGAAGAAAAGAATCCAGATTTAGCTAACCAAGATCAAGTAGCTCATGATGTTGGTGTTGGGGCAGTTATTTTCCACGATTTGAAGAACGATCGTCTTGATAACTTTGATTTTGACTTAAATGAAGTGGTTCGCTTTGAAGGAGACACTGGTCCTTATGTTCAATACACTAATGCACGTGCACAAAGTGTACTGAGAAAAGCTGCTGCTATGGGTGAAAAGCCATCAGATACTGATTTTGCCTTAGATGATGATTGGGCATTTGCCGTAGCTAAGGACATCGCAGACTTCCCAAGAATTATTAGAAGAAGTGCAGAAAAGTTTGAACCTTCAGTTATTGCTAAGTACTCATTAGATCTTGCTAAGAAGTTTAATAAGTACTATGCAAATGTGAAGATTTTGACAAAAGATGAAAAAATTGGCGCTCGTCTTGCATTAGTTAAGGCAACTTCTATCGTTTTAACTGAAGCACTTAGACTTTTAGGCGTAAATGCTCCAGAAGAAATGTAATTTATAAGCAAATATCTAAAAATAGCGCTTACATTAATTAAAAAGATTGTTCATTTCTTATTAAAAGGGTACAATGTGTCTGTAAGATATTTAGGAGGTATTTTTAATGGCTTATTTTGTAAACGGTAACGAAATCTTCAGAGAAGCTCGTAAACACCACTACGCAGTAGGTGCATACAACACTAACAACTTGGAATGGACTCGTGCAGAATTACGTGCAGCAGAAGAAACTAGAACTCCACTTTTGATTCAAGTTTCAACTGGTGCTGCTAAGTACATGGGTGGTTACAAGTTCGTTAAGGACATGGTTGAAGATCAAATGGATGCTATGAACATTTCTGTTCCAGTTATCTTGAACTTGGACCACGGTGACTTTGAATCAGCTAAGGAATGTATTGCACTTGGTTACTCATCAGTTATGTTTGACGGCCACGCACTTCCAACTGAAGAAAACTTAGCTAAGACTAAGGAAATCATCAAGTTGGCTCACGAACGTGGTATTTCTGTTGAAGCAGAAATCGGTAAGATTGGTGAAAACCAAGGCGGTGGTGAATTAGCTTCTGTTGAAGACGCTAAGGCATTCGTTGAAGCTGGTGTTGATAAGCTTGCTTGTGGTATTGGTAACATCCACGGTGTTTACCCAGCAGACTGGAAGGGTCTTAACTTTGACCGTTTGAAGGAAATTGCAGAAGCTGTTCCTGAAACTCCACTTGTACTTCACGGTGGTTCAGGTATTCCTGAAGACCAAATTAAGAAGGCTATTCAACTTGGTATTTCAAAGGTTAACATTAACACTGAATTCCAATTAGCATTCCAAGAAGCTACTCGTAAGTACATCGAAGAAGGCAAGGACGAAGATAAGGCAAACAAGGGTTACGACCCACGTAAGTTGTTATTGCCAGGTACTGAAGCAATCACTGACAAGATGAAGGAAATGATTGCTTGGTTAGGTACTAAGACTATCGATGAAGAAATCAAGGATGCTTCATTCGACCGTTCATCATTGAACGAAGAATAATCTTCTAATTTAATAAAAAATAAAGTCTAGCAATTTGCTAGGCTTTATTTTTTTGCCCAAGAAAAATTTGAATGCGATCAAAAGTGTAGGGCTTGATTAGGGACATTTGATAAGCTTTTAATTGCAATTCTTCAGCTTCTTTAAAATTTGGATTATATAAAGGATCTCCGACAATAGGAGTTCCAAGTGCAGCCAAGTGAACTCGAATTTGATGAGTTCGACCAGTTTCTAAAACGAGTTTAACTTGAGCCGTATTATCAGAATTTTTCTGCACAACTTCATAATGTGTAACTGATTTTAAACCATCTGCACGCACCATGCGTTTTCTTTGATCATTAGGATCTTGACCAATTGGAAGATTGATTGTGCCTTTTTCTTTTAACTTATTAGCATTATCTACTGTTGCTATGTATTCGCGATGAAAAATTTTGGTTGTCAATTCACGATTTAAAATTGGTACAACTGCTGGGTTTTTAGCAACTGAAAGCAAACCACCTGTAAGCATATCAAGTCGATGAACAATGTAGGGACTTTGTTTTAAATAAGTGGTGCAATCGTTAAGGGCGGTGTCGGTTTCAAATAGGTTGGGATGTGTTTTTTGCCCTTTAGGTTTATCAATGACCAGCAAATCATCGTCTTCGTAGACGATTTTTGGAAGACGACCACTTGGAGGATAAGATTGTTGTTGCGATTCGACAAAATCAAGCTTGAGTGAAATTTTGTCGCCTGGATAAACCAATTGATTAAAGTAGCGATATTCACCATTAATTTTTACATTTTGCTCTTTTCTTAAATAATGACGCCATTTGCGCGGAATAAGCAACTTTTGTAAAAGTTCGCTTACTGACATCGGGTTGATATTGGTTGGGTAAATAAGTGTATAATTATAAGCCATAAATATTTCTTAAATCTAATCTGAATAAAAGATATACTTTCTAAATATGATACAATCGTAAGTGTTTTTAAAGGAGAAGATTTATGCAATCTAATAAGCCAAAAGAGAGTGGTTTAAAAGGTGCTTGGCGCCGTTTTGACCACCGCTTTTATATTGGACGCTGGATTATTTTAATCCTGCTTACCTTGGTCCTTTTTACCTGTACATATTATACAATCAAAGTGAAAACTTCCAATATTTCAAACTTGAAAGCTTCACTTTCTACAACAACTACGATTTATGATTATAAGGGAAAAAAAGCTGGATCACTCTATTCTCAAAAGGGATCATTTGTAGAATATAATAAAATTTCACCTAATATTCGGAATGCGGTTATTTCAACAGAAGACCGCACTTTCTGGACTAATCCCGGTTTTAGTATTAAAGGGATGGCTCGGGCCGGAGTTAATTTGATTATTCATCATGGTCAAATCACCGGTGGGGGGTCTACTTTAACTCAGCAATTAGCTAAGAACTCGCTTTTAACACAGCAACAAACTTTTTCAAGAAAACTCGAAGAGTTGTTTTTTGCGATTGAAATCAATCATGTTTATTCCAAAAAAGACATTTTGACCATGTATCTCAATAATGCTTATTTTGGGAATGGTGTTTGGGGCGTGCAGGACGCTAGTCGCAAATATTTTGGTAAAAATGCTAGTGATGTAACGGTAGGTGAAGCAGCAACTTTAGCAGGGATTTTGCGAAGCCCAAGTTACTATAATCCAATTGATCACATGGCAAATGCTTTATCAAGAAGAAATCTAGTTCTAAGCTTAATGGCTTCTAATGGTAAAATTACCCAGCAAGAAGCAAAGGCTGCTTCTCAGACGGGACTTGAATTACATGATACTTTTAAGAATAAAGATGGTTATCGTTATCCGTATTTCTTTGATGCTGTGGTGGACGAAGCAATTAATCGTTATGGTTTAAAAGAAGAAGACGTCATGAATCGCGGATTGAAGATTTACACTACTTTGAATCAAAATTATCAAGGACAACTTCAAGATAAATTTGAGCAAAGTTGGCTTTTCCCCCAATCAGCTACTGATGGTACTCAAGTTCAAGGTGCAAGTGTAGTCATGGATCCGACCACTGGGGCCGTAAGAGCGGTTATCGGAGGACGAGGAAAGCATGTTTTCCGTGGTTATAATCGAGCTACGCAAATGAAGCGTCAGCCTGGTTCTTCTATCAAACCATTGGCGGTTTATTCACCAGCTCTTCAAAATGGCTATCACTATGATTCTGAGCTTTCTAACAAATTGCAAAAATTTGGCAAGAATAATTATGAACCTCGCAATGTTGACAATCAGTATTCTGATAAAATTCCAATGTATCAAGCTTTAGCTCAAAGTAAGAATGTTCCAGCAGTTTGGCTTCTTGATAAAATTGGCGTCAACAAGGGTGTACAATCGGTTGAAAACTTTGGAATTAAAGTGCCAAAAGATGATCAAAATCTTGCTTTAGCTTTAGGTGGTCTCTCTAGTGGGGTATCACCACTGCAAATGGCACGTGCCTATTCCGCATTTGCTAATAAAGGAAACTTGCCAAATAATTCATACTTTATTACTAAAATTACGGATGCTAGCGGAAAGGTTTTAGCCGAAAACAATAATACTGGCACGCATCGAATCATTTCTGCTAATACTGCCAAAGAAATGACCACCATGATGCTTGGTGTCTTTCAAAATGGTACTGCTCAGTCTGCTCAACCAAATGGTTTTCGTGTTGCTGGAAAAACCGGTTCAACAGAAGTGCCTAATTCATATGGCTTTGGGACAAAAGATCAGTGGATTGTTGGTTATACTCCAGATATTGTCATGGCTACGTGGGTAGGATTTGACCGAACTAATCAGGATCATTATATGCATGGAGTTTCGGAAACTGGAATTACGCGTCTTTATAAAGCAGAAATGGAAGGAATCTTGCCGTACACTGCCCAGACCAAATTTAGTGAGCAAGCACCTAGCCAATTGATTAAACAAAATGGCTCAAATTCGGATTGGACTGGTGATTTAGGAAATAAATTGCAAAAAGGAATCGGTTCAGCCGGGGAAAAACTAAATGAATGGTATAATAGTATCAAAGGCCTTTTTGGCAATTAATTTTAGAAGGGATTTTTATCTATGGTAAATATTTATGACTCTGCTAACCAATTAGCAAAGGACTTACAACAAACTCAAGAATACGAGAATTTGAAAAAGGCAATTGCTGACGTTCAAAACGATCAAGAAAGTGCTGACTTATTCAAGAAGATGGATGCACTTCAAACTAAGATTTTGACTGCTCAACAATCAGGTCAACCACTTGCAGAAGAAGATCAAAAGGCATACCAAGAATTGAACGAAACTGTTCAAAAGAATGCTAAGATCATCGCACTTTTACAAAGTGAACAAGCTATTTACAAGTTAATCAACGATTTGCAAAAGGAAATCACCAACCCAATTAACGATCTTTATGCAGATCTTAGAAAATAGCAATTATGAAATTTATTCATTTCGCAGATGCGCATTTAGATAGTCCATTTCGTGGGCTATCTTTTTTGCCATCTAATAGTTTTAATCAAATATATCAAGCTGCCAATCAGTCTTTTGAGAGAATTGTAGATCTTGCTTTAAAAGAAAAGGTGGATCTGGTTTTAATTGCGGGAGACACTTTTGACAGTAATCAACCTTCTCCGCATAGTCAGTTGTTTTTTGCTAAGCAAATTAAGCGGCTGACAGACGCTGAAATTCAAGTAGTAATGATTTTTGGAAATCACGATCATATGAAGGTCGATGATTTGTTAATAACTCCCAGTCCATACTTTAAGCTGCTTGGACCTGATGAAAAAGTTGAAAGTGTTAGTTATGAAACTAAATCTGGTTTTAAATATGATGTAGTTGGTTTTTCGTATTTGAATAATCATATTGCGCATGACGTAATTCCAGATTTTCCCGAAAAAAGTAATAATTATACTTTTGGGATCATGCATGCTCAGCAAAAAACTGATCATCAAGACGTGTATGCGCCTTTTGCTTTAAGTGAAGTGACGGATTTAAATTATGATTACTTTGCTTTGGGGCATATCCATCAGCGCCGCGTTTTGAGTGATCAGCCATGGGTTGTTTACCCTGGCAATATTCAAGGGCGTCACATTAATGAAACAGCTCTTAAGGGATGCTACCTGGGTGAAATTGATGAAAAAACTAGACAAACAACTATTTCATTTAAGCGTACGAGTCCAATTGTCTGGGAAAAAGTTACTCTTAAATTAGCTGGTCCTGTAAGTAAAAAGACTTTGCACGAGAAAATTTTAGCAACTTTAAAGTCTAATGATTTCACTACTTACTTTAGTTTAACTATTGAGAATGCCCAATATTTGACTGAAGAAGAACGTGAATTGATTCAAGATAGCAGTTACTGGCAAGGAATTTCGTTGGAATTGAGTCAAAATTCTCAACTTGTTGATGTTCGTTTTAAAACCCAATCTCTCCCAAGCTTAAGTGTAGAAGATCAAGCTACTTCTAAGCAGGCAGCAGAAGAGATTTTTACTAATTCTGCATTAAAGGAAATTGCTGCTGGCTGGGTTAAAAAGAGTACTTTAACCCAAGAATTAGCTGATGATTCAGAGTTCTTAACGGAAATTAAAGAGATGAGTCAGGTTAAGTTGAGTAGTAAGTTGCGAGGTGTTAGCTATGAAATTGAAGAAAATTGATATCATCAATTTTGGTCATTTGTCTAATCTAACTTTTAACTTATCTAATGACAATTTGAGTGTCTTTTTTGGCGAAAACGAAGCTGGAAAAAGCACCACGGTAGCCTTTATTAAGCAGGTTATGTTTGGTTTTTATTTAAGAAACAATGCCTCACCGTTTTTTGAAGATTATAAGCCTCTTACGCATGTTAGTCCTATGGGAGGATCCTTGTTTTTTGAAGATCAGGGAGATGAATATCAGCTTGAGCGCTTGTGGGCGAAAGGCGATAAGACTAAAAAAGGGATTTTAACTGTTAAAAAGAATAGCGAAGTTGTGCCAGAGAGTGAGTTTTTTGATAAGATTCATAATATTGATGGTAATTTTTATGCCGATAGTTTTATTTTTAATCAGGAAACTTTGGGTCAAATTGCTAAATTAAATCAAGAAGATTTACTTGAGCGCATTTATTATTTGGGAGCTAGCAATAGCAGAGAATTAATTGAACTTAGGAATAGTTTTGAAAAAGAAGCCGATAATTTGTTTAAAAAGACTGGAAAAAAACCTGAGGTGAATCGTCTTCTTAAGCAAATTGATGATGATCAACATGATTTGACTGAGATTGAGCATGAATTCAATCAATACAAACAAGTTGATAAAGAAAGCCAAAAGCTCAAAAAGCAACTTGATCAAGAAAAAAAGCAGTTAGAGCAACTAAACAAAACTAAGGATCACTTGCTTAATTTGCAGAAACAGCTGCAGAATTTTACAGATTTAGAATCTCTTAAAAAGAAGCAAAAAAACTTAGATTTTGATAGTAATGCTTATCAAAAAGCACAAAATTTAAATTATAAAATTAGTAGCTTAAATACAAGTATTGATTCCTTACAGAATCAATTGGCGCACTTAGATTCAGCTTCTGACTTGAATGTCGAACAAGCGGAAAAAATTGTTCAGAAAAAGCCAGAACTTTTGCAATGGCAAGCCGATTACAAGTCTTGCTTACAAAAAGAGCACGAACTTAAAAGTGAAGTCGATCAGATTTTGGCTTTAACTCCCGAAGTTAAAAAAGTGGCCTTATTTGATCAAGATAAAATTGTCCAACTGAAGGAAGACTATCACCATTGGGTTAAGCAAGAAGTTCCGGATAAGAAACCAAAGTCGGTGGTTTCACAGACTATTTTTTATTTAGGCTTGCCGGTCTTTATCTTGGGGTTAGGATTACTAATCCATGTGCCTACTGCTGGATGGACTTTAATGGCTGCTGGAATTCTGATGATGGGAGGGGCTTATTACAATCTTAATCAGGTGGTAAAGCAAAATAAGATTGTGGATCAGTTTCAAGCCAACGTGGATAAGAGTCAGAAGAATTTTGAAGAAAAATATGGAATTTCTCCTTTAGGATTAGACTTAAATAGCTTATTAGGTCAACTTACACAGTATCAGTTTAAAAAACGGTCAGAAAAGAATAATCAGGCTCAAATAAGCGAGATTAAGACTAGACTTGATAAAGTAGCCGTGGAGCTGCAAAAAATCCTTAAAGAGCCTGTAAATACAGATTTTAGTGATGAACTTAATGCCATTACCAAAGTGGATACTAAATTAAAGAATTTGCAGCAAAAGCAGCAACGAAAAGACGAGATTCAGGCAAGTTTGAAGACAAGCTCGCAGAAATTGATGAAATTGCAATTAGAATTGAAAGATATTTTAGTCCAAAATAAAGTTCGGACTTTAGAAGAATTTGATGATTTATATCAAGAATCATTGGTTCAAACTAAGCTTGATGCGCAGATCGTGGCTTTAGAAAATAGCTTAGAGGGAGATTTAGAAGATTTAATTAAATTCAAGCCTGATGAGCTCAGATCTAAATTGAGTGAAGCTACCACCACTGTGCAAGAAGTTAAGGATAAACTCGATCTACTTCAAGCTAGCTTGGCTAAAGTCGAAGTCCAAAAAGCCAACTTAGCTGATTCAGATGCTGTTTTTAAAGCTAAGCAAAAATTGGCTAATACTAAGACTTTATTTATCAATGCTAGCAAGGAATATTTGTCGAACTTAATGACGGCGCAATTAATTCAAAGAACCTTAGATATTGCTTCAAATGAACGTTTTCCAAAAATGTTGCAGGAAGCAAAAGAATATCTTAAGCTTTTAACAGGTGGGCGATATGTTGATCTAGTTTTGGATAAAAAATTAAAAGTTGTCAATCAAGATGGCAAAAAGATTGAGGTTAAGTATTTGTCGCGAGGCACCAGTGAGCAACTATACTTTGCCTTGAAGTTAGCCTTTATTGATCAGATTAAGGATCAAATTAACTTGCCAATTTTAATTGATGATTCCTTTGTTAACTTTGATGATCAACGAATTAGCTATATTAAGGATTTGCTAGAAAAAATTGCAGAAAATAATCAAGTCTTGATCTTTACCGCACAGAAAAACCTAGTAGATAAACTTAATAGAACTCCATTAACTTATAAGAAAGGACAGAAAGATGCTTAAAAGGTTAATCGACTATAATGATGGCGAGGAGCTGGATTTAGTTGTTTATATCAAGAATTCGCAACTTCGTCATACCAAAAATAATAAGTTGTATCTAGCTTTGACTTTTGCAGATGGATCAGGAGATATCCGTGGTAATTATTGGGATGCAGACCAGCGCGATGCCGATAGCTTTAGTTCAGGGACAATTGTGGAGCTGAATGGTAAGCGAGAAGAGTATCAAGGACGCCCTCAAATTAAGATTTATTCTTTGAGAGTGGTGGGACCTGATGAAGGATATGATTTGAACCAATTTGTAAAATCGGCACCTGAAAAAGTCGACGACATGAAGGAAGAAATCAATAATTATGTGTTTAAGATTCTAAATCCTACCTGGAATCGAATTGTACGCTACTTGCTTGAGAAGTGGGGCAAGCGGTTTTATGATTATCCTGCTGGAAAAAGCAACCACCATGCAGTAAGAGGCGGTCTCGCATATCATACTTTATCCATGCTTAGGGATGCAGATGGAATTAGTAGAAATTATCCGCAAGTAAATCAATCTTTACTTTTTGCGGGATGTATTTTGCATGATATGGGGAAGGTTCTAGAATTAAGTGGTCCAGCAGCTACCCAATATACTGCAGAAGGAAACTTGATTGGCCACTTGGTTTTAATTGATGAACAAATTATGATGGCTGCGCAAAAACTTCATCTTGATCTTGAAAGTGAAGATTTGCTTTTGCTTAGACACATGGTCTTGTCTCACCATGGTAAGTTTGAATATGGTTCACCAAAGTTGCCTGCGCTCCTTGAGGCCGAACTCCTGCATAGAATCGATGATTTAGATGCGACAGTTTATGCCGTGACAAATGCGCTACAACATACTAAACCGGGCAACTTTACCGAGCCACTCATGAGTCAAGACGGCAAGCGATTCTATCGTCCTAAAGTGGATGAAGCACTAGATAATTCAAGAAAATTAGAGTAAAAGAAAAAGCTTTGGATTATTCCAAAGCTTTTCTTAGTCATAAGTCTTATTTGCTTAATTGGCTGCTTGATACGTATGATGACAATACGTTCTTCAAGTCATTATCCTTGATAGAAACGTCAGCCTTTTTCAAAACAGTGGCAATGACATCACGCATAGTTTCTTGGTCTTGAGCCATTGATGCGTAAATTTCATTATCAATTGCTTTCTTGTGGTCAGCAAACTTACCCTTAGCTGGGTGAGATATCATCTTGATTACGTGGTAACCGGATTGTGATTTAACTGGAGTATCAGTAACTTCACCACTCTTAAGCTTGAAGGCAGCAGTCTTGAATGATGAATCTAAAGTAGTATCAGTTGAGTCAAATGCAGGAAGCTTACCAGCATTGTTCTTAGTTGCAGTATCAAGTGAGTACTTCTTAGCTAAACTCTTGAAGCTCTTACCATCTTTCAATTGCTTAATGATGTCGTTTGCAGTTGATTTCTTAGCAACTAAAATATGTTGAACAGTAACCTTAGGTTGGTAGCTCTTCCAAGCTTCTTGTTCTTGCTTCTTAGTTACTTTCTTAACACTCTTAAGGGCAGCTTCAGAAAGCAAGTTAGTCTTCAAGTTTTGCTTGAAGGTGGATGGAGTCATACCATTTTGTTGCAAAACAGCACTAAATTGTGATCCATATTGCTTTTTGTAGTTGTTGTATTGCTTATCAACTTGCTTTTGAGATACCTTGTTACCATATTGTTCTTCCAAGGCACGGTTGATAATCATGTTAGCTAAAGTTGATTGACCTGCTTGCGACTTCTTCATTTCATCGTAGTATTGTTCTTGGGTGATCTTACCACCTTTGTAAGAAACAACAGTCTTACTGTTACTTGAACAAGCAGATAATGATAAAGCAACACCAGCTACTGCAACTGCTGCAGCAGCCTTCTTAATATAATTCTTCATAAATTAAATTCTCCACATCCTTAATAAAATTAAGTAACTGTCACCTAATATACCATAATTTAAACTTTTACGTTTTTAATATCGCAAATTTTCACAGAAAAGTTAAACTTTTATTCAGATTTTGGATCTTCTAAATCATCGTCTACTTCATCTGCATCGCGCTTAATATTATTAATGATAGGTGCAGTTCTTTCTTCATAATGATGAACATCGTCACCAATGTCACTAATTGCTCTTTCAGCAGCTGGCATATTTGCCATTAAATCTGCGCTAGCTTGTTTAGCCTTGTTGATTCCATCTAAAAGGCTCATTGCGTCATGCTGGAAACTTTCTAAATCTCGTTTTAGCGGAGCTCCTAAACGTTGACCGTTTTCGTCTTTAAATAGTGAGACAGCCATACCGGCTGCAAAACCAGCCATTAATCCAAATCCAAACTTGCTTATGCTCATTGTTTGCCCCTTATTACCTCTAGTTAAAATTGTTCCTTAATCTTTTCTGCAACTTCTTTATATTTTGCATCATCGTATTCGTCAGCATTGTTACGCGTCATGAGCTTTAAGCCATCCCCTTCAAAGCGAGGAATGAAGTGGATGTGTGAATGCATTACCACTTGGTTAGCTGCCTTCCCATTGTTGGTGGTGATGTTCATGGCTGTCACGTTTGGGAAAGCTTTCTTAATTGCGTTGGCGATTTCTGGGATGTATTGCAAATATTGCTTAGCATCATCTTTAGTGTAATCGAATAAGTTAACGATGTGCTTTTTTGGTACCATCAATGTGTGACCAGGATTTACTTGAGAAATATCAAGAAAAGCCTTCACATCATCATTTTCAAATACGGTGTAGCTTGGAATTTCACCGCGGATGATTTTACAGAATAAACAGTCATCGACTAAATTATTATTTTCCATGTTAAATCCTCACTGTCTTTAGAATCTTATAATTATTATGCTATCATAAATCTGGCAATATCTTTAACTGGAATGGGAGTTTAGTGGAAAAGAATTATAGAAAAACTATCAATTTAGTAAAAATTGGTAAATTTGAGGATAATTTTTTCTTAAAGCTAACTCTTTTGACGCAGAATAGAAGAAATCATGATATAAAGATATTTGCATTAATAAAGAAAGGAATATTTAATGGCTTTAAAAATTGAACATTTAACTGGGGGCTATACTGGCGTTCCAGTAATTAAAGACATAAATTTAGAAATTAAACCAGGCCAAGCTTTAGGACTTATTGGTTTGAATGGAGCGGGTAAATCTACTACTATTAAGCACATTTTGGGTTTGCTTCGTCCTCAAAAAGGGACCATTTCTTTGAATGGCGTAGTTTTAAGACAACAGCCAACCAAGTTTAAACAAGAAGTAGCTTATATCCCGGAAACTCCAGTTTTGTACCCTGAATTAACTTTAAAAGAGCACTTGGAATTAACCATGCTTAGTTACAATCTAGACGAGGAAGAAGCTTGGAAGAGAGCACATGAACTTTTGAAGATGTTTAGATTGGATGACAAACTGGAATGGCTGCCAATCCACTTTTCAAAGGGAATGCGGCAAAAAGTGATGATTGTGTGTGCGTTTTTAGCAGATACAAGTCTTTTGGTAATTGATGAACCATTCACTGGACTGGATCCACTGGCAGTGGCTAACTTGATTGATTTGATCAAAAAGGCGATTGCGGATAAAAAAATGGTTTTGATGACTACGCACGTTTTGGCTGATGCTCAACAAGCAATTTCAAATTATGCCGTCTTGAATAACGGCACAATTGAAATTATAGGCAGTTTGAAAGAAATTCGTGCTCATTATGGCTTGAAGCCAGACGATCCATTTGATCAATTATATTTAGCTTTGAATAGAGAGGATAATGGCCATGCGTGAGTTAGCGAATAAAAGATTAAGCGAAAATCTTAAGCAGTCAATTAAGTATTTAACGCTTGTCTTCAACGATTTCTTTATTTTGGCATTGATCTTCTTATTCGGGGCTTTGATGTTTTGGTATGCGCAAGCAATGAAAACAATACCTAATAACCTGTGGTTTTATAAGCCTTTAGTTGGTATAATTTTGTTCTTGCCACTTTTAACCGGACATTTAGTGACTTTAATTAAAGATGCGGATATGCAGTTCTTGTTTACTCAAGATGAAAAGATGGAAGAATATTTGCGTCCTATGTATCGCTATAGTCTAATTTTGCCTTTTGTGTTAGAACTTTTGGTTGCAGGAATTCTATTTCCGTTTGCGACAGTGAAGGCTAATATCTCGGTGTGGGGCTATATTTTAATGATCATTACAATGTTAAGCTTGAAAGATGATCAATTAATTATAGAAAAGCGAAATCTATATTTCGGTAAAAAGATTGATTTCTGGGTTAGCTGCCTGGTTGTCTTAGCTGTTGCAATTTTAGCGGCCTATAGTCAAACTGGCGCTTTGGTAATTTCGCTTTGCGGAATGTTTATTGAACCTAACTTTCAGCCCATGTTTGGTAAAAGAATGAATGTCAAAAAATTCTTTGATTGGCGGTATGCGGTTGATAGTGAAAAGGCTAGAAAAGATCGCGTTTATTCGATCTTTAGCATGTTTACTGATGTTAGCGAAAAGCAAGTCACTATTAAACGGAGAAAGTATCTTGATTTCTTATTGCCAAAGAATCTGGGGAAAGAAAATCCAAATTCGTTCTTGTATCGCCGATCACTTTTGAGAAATCCAGAATATTTAAACTTACTGGTAAGAATGACTGTCTTTGCTGTGCTGATTTCATTTTTGGTGCAAGATTGGAAGTGGGCCTTAGGCCTTTCAGCATTAGTAGTATTTTTGACAGTTTACCAATTACTACCAATGGCAACAGAATTTGACGGCAATATTATGTATCGCGTTTATCCAATTTCTACTGAGCATCGCGGTCGTAGTTTAGTTAAAGTGCTAAATTCTGCCTTGTTCTTACAATGGGGCATTATCAGTGTCTTTTGGCTGATTATTTTACCGATTAACTTGAATGTCTTTGAAGCAATTGCTGGCTTATTTGTATTTGTTTGGGTATTAACGGTGGCATATTTGCCTTATAAAGTGAAAACTAATAAGAAATAGGGGAAGAATATGAGATTAAGAAATAAACCATGGGCTGTGAAGCTTGTTAATGAACATCCAGAAAGCGTGTTGCAAAATCCTGATCCAGAAAAGAAGATTGATTGGGCTGCACGTTTTGGCAATAATAATCCAATTGAAATCGAAGTTGGATCTGGAAAGGGTCACTTTATTACGACTTTAGCAGAGAATAATCCTGATAAAAATTACGTGGCTTTGGAGTTACAAACAACCGCTGCAGGAATTATCTTGAGAACGAAACTAGAAAAGGGCTTAGATAATTTGCAAATTCTGCGCGGGGATGCTGCAGCAATTAATCATTTCTTTGACGAAAACAGCACTAGTGTGATTTATCTGAATTTCAGTGATCCTTGGCCAAAGAGTCGTCATGAAAAAAGAAGACTAACTTATAAGAGCTTTTTGGCAAAGTATCAAGAAGTCTTGAAGCCAGAAGGTCATTTGGAATTTAAGACAGATAATTCAGGACTTTATGCTTATTCAGTTCAAAGTATGAATAATTTTGGGATGCACTTTGATTTTGTATCCGTTGATTTGCATCATGAAAAGCCTGAAATTTTAGAAAAGAACATTGAAACTGAATATGAGCACAAGTTTGCAGCTAAAGGTAATCCAATTTATGCTCTTCATGCAAGTTTTGAAACAAAAAACTTGTAAAATTTCACTTTAACATTTAAAATACTTATAAATAGTAAGTAAAGTGAGGCGCGAAAAATGGAAGAAATTAAAGAACTTACACAAGATAAATTAGATGAAATCACTAAGAACGGACGTACCGTGCTAGAATTTTCAGCTGCTTGGTGCCCAGATTGCCGTTTCTTGGATCCATTTATGCCACAAATTGAAAAAGATTTTCCAAATGATAAATTCTATAAGATCGACCGTGATGGCTCAATTGACATTGCAAAGAAATTAAATATTATGGGAATTCCTTCATTTGTTGTCTACCAAGATGGCCAAGAAATTGGTAGACTAGTAAATAAGGACCGTAAAACTAAACAACAAGTTGAGGATTTCTTGCGGTCACTTGACTAACATAGAGGAGATTTTTAGAAAAAATGATCACTAGTATTAATAAAGAAGCTTATCCAAATACTTTGATCGTTATCTTGGGCCAAGACAACGGCAGAAGTGAATTTGAAGAAAAGGATAATGTAACTCGCGTTACTGACAAAGATGGTAATTTAATCGGCTTTAATTTCTTCAATGTTGATGAAATTATCGATTACGACAAGTTGCCAAATGGTCAAGTTAAGTTAAGCAATGATGAACTTAAGAAGCTTAACGACCGTTTAAAGGAAAACGGCTTTGACGATGAACTTGCATACGGCAAGCCAACTTTGGTATATGGTTACGTTAAGATTTGTGAAAAGCACCCAGATTCAGATCACCTTCATGTAACTACTGTTGATGTAGGTGGAGAAGAACACCAAATCGTTTGTGGTGCACCAAATATTGCTCAAGGACAAAAAGTTGTTGTTGCACTTCCTGGTACTTTAATGCCAAATGGTGCGCAAATTTGGCCAGGTGAACTTCGCGGGGTTGATTCATATGGCATGATTTGTTCAGCTAGAGAACTTGGCTTGCCACACGCACCTCAAAAGCGCGGGATCATGGTTGTACCTGACGATTTTGAAGTTGGTGCTGAATTTGAACCAACTAAGTGTGATGAATTAATCGCTAGTGGCGAAATCACTTTATAATTTTTGAAAAAGCGTTGAGTTAATCTCAGCGCTTTTTTTGTGTGCAAATATTAGGTTGTTCAAAAGGGTAAAGGTAGTTAAAATTTAGGTAAAAAGGAGAATTAAAATGAAGCCCAATCATAAAATTATATCTAGTGCAGTTACTTTACTTGCTACAGCTTCCGCTGCTTTATTAACTGCGCAAACAACGCATGCGCAAAGCGTGACCCTTCACGAGACCTATGATAAGACTGTGCTGCCTTATACTAGACAAAAGGGTAAATTTACGTCCGCTAATAAGCCAATTAAGGTTAAAAGCTATAAATATTATGGCAAACCTACTCTAACTGCTGGCAGTAAATTTGTTTATTCAAATTCCACAACGATGTACACCATCAATAGCCAGGATTACTTTTATTTAGGTGATGGTGGTTACATTAAAGCTCAAAATGCTTTTGTTCAGCCTCAAAAGAATCTTTTTGTACTTACTAGAAATTCTTATGTTTATGATAAAAACGGCAAGCGATTAAAGACTTTCCGCGGGCAAAGGGCCTACTTTACAACAAATTCTAAAATTAAGTATACTGGTCGCGAGGAATTTTATCGCAAACCTTATGCTTACTACCGAATCGGCAACAATACTTATGTAAATAGTGGCCAAATTAGTAAAGTGAATGGCAAAGGGGTTTTGTTTGTTTCTCAAAATTCTTATGTCTATAACTCCAAAGGTCAACATCAAAGACGCTTAATTAAGGCTGGAGAATTGGTGCCTTATACCGGAAAAGTAGCCAATAAGTCTAATCAGTATTTCTATGTTAACTACAAAGACCATAAGCAAGATTTTTACTCTATTAAAAACTACAAGATCAAGGGCAACTACTATTTTAGAATTGGTAAAAATCAATATATCAAGGCTAACAATATTAATGCCATCAATGGTGAACCTCTTTATACTAAGCAACCAATTAAAGTTAAGATAATTGCAGATACCTATGCTTACAATAAAGATCTTAACCAAATTGATAAAATGTACCGTAAAGGTCAAACTGTAACAGTTGATCAAATGATTACTACAGGCATGGGGGATTATCAAGCAAGTTACTTCCGTATAAAAGGAACGAATAAAAACCCTGTTTACATTAATACTGGACTTTATGAAGAAGATCAAGATGGTCCATATGTTTGGAGTGGAGATGAAGGTCCAACTTTAGCTAAGCAGTATCTGCTAGGTGAAAACTACAATAATTTGATCTACACCGTCGCTAACTTTAAAGATAATAAACGGGGCTTTTATAACGTTAATGGTGAAAAGGTTGAGTATAAGTTTGAGGGGGATGAATTAGCAGTCAACCAAAAACTTTATTTGTGGAATACTAAAGAAAATAAAGCTGAACTTTACTATCATGTTCAAAATTCATTAGTTTATAAAGCTGGTGCTGAAGATGATCGTCACGATACGGCCATTAGCAACCTTTATGTAAAAGCGGATGATGTCACAATTAGCGGTCAAAAACTGAAGACGATGAATACTGCCTCTGAAGCTGAAGCAGATAGTAAAATAGCAACTAGTTCAGAAAAAGCGACACTTACGCAAGCAATTTCTGATGCAGCTAGCGTGAAGGACTCAATCAAGTATCGTTTAGATAATTGGGTAGATCGCAGTCTATACGATCAAGCTGTAGAAAATGCTCAAACTATTGCTCAGGATAAAAATGCTACCAAGATGGCAGTTAGTGAGGCTTTGTGGCAGGTTGACTTCGCTAAGAAAAACTTAAAGGGTGCCAAAGTTAAGGTTAAGGATATCAATAATTTAACTGCTATTGAAGCAGCTCAAGTCTTGGAGGTGATTCGCCAGGCTTACTACAGCGGGAAGAACTATCCAATGGTGAGTGTTTACCAAAAATGGGCTCACAAGCCAGGATATTATCCAGCAGAAGGCTGGAAAGGCAACGATAAGACTAGGTACTACTTAATTCCAAGTAGCGGAGCTAAGAAGGAACTGTTGAAGTTTTCTGACTTTGCCACTGAAAAATAGGCTCTGAGTGATTTATGAAACCGAAAAAATGTTAAAATGAAAGACGAATATTTTTTAACATTGCGGGGAAATAATTATGTTAGATAAAAATAAAGAAATTTGGTTTACTGGAATTAAAGGAACAGGAATGGCCTCACTTGCACTTTTATTGCATGACTTAGGCTACAAGGTTGCAGGTAGTGACATTGAAAAGTACACCTTTACGCAAGTTCCTCTTGAAAAAGCTGGCATTGAAGTTAAGAGTTTTGATCCAGCAAACATCAAGTCAAATGATGAACAAGTTATTGTTAAAGGAAATGCCTTTAAAGAAGATAATGCAGAAGTAAAAGCTTGCCTTGATAAGGATGTTAAGTGGCAAAGTTACCCAGATACTGTTGAAGAGATTGTTCAAATGCACACTTCAATTGGCATTTCAGGAACTCACGGCAAGACCTCAACCACTAGTCTTTTGGCTCACGTGTTAGGTGAAGTAGCACCAACTTCATACTTGATCGGTGATGGTCGCGGTAAGGGTGTAGAAGATTCACGTTTCTTTGTTTATGAAGCAGATGAATATCGTCGTCATTTCTTGGCATATCATCCAGATTACCAAATTATGACTAACATTGACTTTGATCATCCTGATTACTTCAAGGATCAAGATGATTATACTTCCGCTTTCCAGTCTGCAGCTGATCAAACTAAGAAGGCTCTCTTTGTCTGGGGTGACGACAAGCGTTTGCAAAGTTTGAAGACTGATATTCCAAAGTATACTTATGGCTTTAAGGATACTGATGATTTCCAAGCTATAAATATTGAGAAAACTACCGATGGCTCAAGTTTCAATGTTTTAGCTCACGGTAAAGATTTGGGTCGTTTTGAAATTCATTTGTTTGGTGATCACAGTATTTTAAATGCGACAGCTGTAATTGCTGTGGCTTACACTGAAAAAGTTCCAATGGATGATATCAAGAAGGGACTATTAACTTTTAAGGGGGCTAAGCGTAGATTTAGCGAAAAAGACTTCGATGATATTGCTGTAATCGATGACTATGCTCACCACCCAACAGAAATGAGAGCTACTATTCAAGCTGCCCGTCAAAAATTCCCAGATAAAAAACTGGTTGTTGTCTTCCAACCACATACTTTCTCAAGAACTAAGAAATATCAAAAAGACTTTGAAGAAATCTTACGTGATGTTGATAAGGCTTACGTAACGCCAATTTATGCTTCAGCACGTGAGGCAAGTGGTGACATTTCTAGCCAAGACTTAGTTGACAATATTCCAAATTCTGAAGTAATTGATTTGGATAATATTGCTGATTTAACTAAGAATAGAAACTCTGTAGTTGTCTTCATGGGTGCTGGTGATATTCCAAAGTATGAAGATGCTTTTGAAAAGTTGCTTTAGTAATTTGTTAATTATTTAAATATAAAAAATGAGTCGTAAAAGCTGTGATGCTTTGACGGCTCATTTTGTTTCTTAGTTGTTTTTGATCTTATTTAAAAATTCTTCTTTGGTAAATGGAATGCTTTTTGAAATATAAGAAAATGATAAACTTAAGATCCAAATCCAATTGTTCTTGATTTTATCATAATCGATCAGCTGCTTATTAGCTGCTAAATATTTTTTACTTATCCAAATTAATTCATTTAAAATCTTATTGCTAGTTTCTGGAGCAAAAACAAAATCAATAATTAAGTTTTTACCTGATTCAGTAATGAAATCGACAAATTTTTCATTAATATGTCGAAGTGGTGAAAATGGATAATAAATTGAATCGCTAAACAAAATTTCTTCAAATTTACTTAATTGATGTTGATCTTGTGATTTTAAATTGAATTTTTGAGGAAGCCCAGTTAAAGTTGAATCTTTGCCCTTGATTTGAGTTAAGTTATTCATTATAAAGTCCCCTTTAGCGCTTTCATAATCTACTTTATATTATTAAATTTGTCTTGATTATTTTCAAAGGTATTGCAATTTTGAAGAAAAAGTAACAAGATTATAATAATAACTAAAAGATTATTTTAGTTATTAAAAGAAATTTTGATTAAGTGGAAGGTGGATAAATAGATTTCGCATGGTAGATATCAGAATTATTAATACTAAAAGCCAATTAAAAGCAGCATTATTTGAATGTTTAAAGGAAAAAAGTCTGAGAGAGGTTAAAATTAAAGATATAATTTCAGTATCAGGAGTGAGTACTCGGACTTTTTTATCAGTATTATTCAGATGTAGATAACTTAATTGAAGAAATTGAAAAAGAATTCATTGAGGGCTATAGGAAGAGTATTGAAAAAGATCGTGATGTAATTTTGGATGTTGATTATAGTTTGCCTATAGAGAAACAATTTGAAACAGTATTAAATTCGGCTAAAAATACAATTGCTTTTTGTTTTGAACGAAAAGAAGAGATCCAAACTTTGCTTTCTGATAATGGGGATATTAGATTCTATAATTTAATATATAAGACTAGTTGTGATGAATTTTTAAAAAGAGCTACTACTATGAAGAGTACCTCTGGCATTAAGTTATCCTCTAAACAAAGATTGCTTTTTGATATAAATGTTCAAGTATTTGTTCATTGTATGATCGATTTGGTAAGTGTTTTGTTAAAGTATGATGATCGTCTTTCTCCGTATGATGTTAGACAGAGCATTTTTGACTTTTTACATAAAACACCTTTAGATAGAATTAATGAAATTATTCAAGATAACTAAGATCTACTAAAAATACTGCTAATCAATGATATAAGATTAAGAAAACTGTTAAAATAGTTACGTACTATTGAACAGTTTTTTATTTTAAGGAGAATTTTATGGCACAAAAGAAATTGCTTTTAATTGACGGAAATTCAGTGGCCTTTCGTGCCTTTTATGCTTTATACCGTCAGCTTGATCGTTTTGTAAGTCCTGATGGTTTACATACTAATGCAATCTATACTTTTAAAAATATGCTCGATGCAATCTTAAAACAAGTTGATCCTACTAACGTCTTAGTTGCATTTGATGCGGGAAAAGTAACTTTTAGAACCAAAATGTATGAGGACTACAAAGGTGGTCGTCAAAAAACACCAAGTGAATTGCTTGAACAATTGCCGGTAATTCGAGAAATGTTGAAAGATTTTGGCATTAAAAGCTATGAATTAGCTAATTATGAAGCAGATGATATTATTGGAACCCTTTCTAAGATGGGTGAAAAAGCTGGTTATGAAGTGACCATTGTCACAGGAGATAAAGATTTAACTCAGCTGGCTTCAGACAAGACAACAGTTTTAATTACTAAAAATGGGGTTGGTGATACAGAAGCTTACACCCCTGAACACATGAAAGAGGTTAACGGGGTTACGCCAATTGAATTCATTGATATGAAGGCTTTGATGGGCGATAATTCTGATAATTATCCCGGTGTTACTAAAGTTGGCCCGAAGACAGCGTCACGCTTGATTCAAAAATATGGTTCAATTGAAAATCTTTACGACCATTTGGAAGAAATGAAAAAGTCAAAGCTAAAAGAAAACTTGATCAATGACAAGGACAAGGCCTTTTTAGCAAAAAAATTAGCAACAATTGATCGTGATTCTCCAGTTGAAGTTACTCTTGAAGATACTGAGAAAAAAGATATCGATTATGAAAAGTTGCGTGAACTTTATGAACGTTTGGGATTCAAGAAGTTTTTGGCTGAACTTAATTCTTCAGCTGATGCTCAAGGAGAAAATACCGGTGTAGAGCAATATGAATATGTGGAGTTAACTAAAGATAATCTAGACGAATTGGCTGACATAAAAGAAAAAGAAGTCGATTTTTATTTAGAAATGCTTGGAGATAATTATCATGTTGCTCCGTTTGTTGGTTTTGGTTTAAGAGTTGGTAAAAAGAACTATGTTTCAAAAGATATAGCTCTTTTACAAGAAATGCCTTTAAGAGGAATTTTAGAAAATAAGACTATCAAGAAAAATGTTTTTGATCTTAAGAGAACCTATGTAGGGCTACATCGATTAAATATTGAAGCGGGTGGTTTGGATTATGACATGCTTTTGGCTTCTTATTTAGTTAATAATGAAAATAATTCCAATGATTTAGGCGAAATTGCCCATTTGTATGATGAATATTCCGTAAAAACTGATCTTGAGGTTTATGGTAAAGGCAAAAAGCAGGCTGTGCCAGATGATGCAGACCTTTTCAAGCATTTGGCGGCTAAAATTAGCGTGATTCAAAAGTTAAAACCTGAACTACTTAAAAAGTTGAAAGATCATGAGCAAGATGATCTTTATGATACAATTGAAATTCCAGTTGCATTTGTCCTTGCAAAAATGGAAATTAGTGGAATGAAAGTTTTGCCAAGTACACTTTTGCAACTAGAAAATGATTTTGCAATAAAATTGAAGGATCTTGAAAATAAGATTTATCAGCAAGCAGGAGAAGAATTTAATATTAATTCACCTAAGCAGTTGGGACATATTTTATTTGAAAAGCTTGGCCTGCCCCCTGTTAAGAAAACTAAAACCGGCTATTCAACCTCTGTAGAAGTTTTGGATAAGTTGAAGACGGAAAGTCCGATCATTAATCAAATTTTGGATTATCGCCAAATTGCAAAAATTCAATCAACTTATGTAAAGGGATTACTTGATGTAATTCAATCAGATGGTCGCGTTCATACTCGCTATCTCCAAACTTTAACGGCAACGGGTCGTTTGTCCTCAGTTGATCCTAACTTGCAAAATATTCCAACTCGGACTGAAGAAGGAAAGCAAATTAGAAAGGCTTTTGTACCAACTGATCCAGATGGCTATATTTTCTCATGTGACTATTCTCAAGTTGAATTGCGTGTTTTGGCCCATGTTTCAGGGGATGAAAATATGCAAGAGGCTTTCAAGACTGGGTATGATATTCACTCTCATACAGCCATGAAAATCTTCCATTTAGATTCACCAGATCAAGTTACACCCCTTATGCGTCGACATGCAAAGGCTGTTAACTTTGGGATTGTGTACGGTATTTCTGATTATGGTTTAGCTAAAAATTTAGGAATTTCTCGTAAGCAAGCTAAGGAATTTATTGATAATTACTTTGAACAATATCCTAAAATTAAGGAATACATGGATAAGGCTGTAAAGTTTGCTCGTGAACATGGCTATGCAGAAACTATCATGCATAGAAGAAGATATCTGCCTGATATTCATGCTAAGAACTTTAATGTACGTAGTTTTGCTGAAAGAACTGCAATTAATTCTCCGATTCAAGGATCAGCCGCCGATATCATTAAGATAGCAATGATTAATATGCAAAAGAAACTTGAGGAGCTTCATTTGAAGACTAAAATGGTTTTGCAAATTCATGACGAATTGGTCTTCGATGTACCAAAAGAAGAATTAGAAACTGTTAAAAAGATTGTCCCAGAAGTAATGCAATCTGCCGTCAAACTTGATGTGCCTTTGGTGGCAGATTCAGGTTATGGTCATAATTGGTATGATGCAAAGTAGGTGATACTATGCCAGAAATGCCAGAAGTGGAAACAGTGAGAAGATCGCTGATTCCTTTAATTAAAGGAAAAACTATAAAAAATGTAACATTGTGGTATCCCAATATTGTAGTCAGTGATCAAAGTGAATTTGTTCATGATTTAGTAAATAAAAAGGTGATTGGCATCGATCGTTATGCCAAGTATCTCTTGATTAGATTAAGTGATAATCTAACTATTGTGTCTCATTTGCGAATGGAAGGTAAGTATCACTTAGTTGATGTGGATACGCCTAAAGATAAGCATGATCATGTTCAATTTGAATTCACTGATCATACTGCACTTAGATATAATGATGTTCGTAAATTTGGCAGGATGCAGCTTATTTTAACGGGAACTGAAAAGACAGCAACTGCAATTGGAAGATTGGGCGTAGAGCCAAATTCAATTGATTTTACTGATCAATATTTTATTTCTAAACTCAAAACAAAGAAAAAGAATATTAAAAATACTCTGCTAGATCAAACGATTGTAGCAGGACTTGGAAATATATATGTGGATGAGGTTTTATGGCAAGCAAAGATTCATCCGCTTAGTGTTTCAAGGGCTATTCCTGCAGACAAGGTAAAAGAATTACGTAAAAATATTAATCATACGATTAAATGGGCAACTGAATTGCATGGAACCACAGTCCATACTTACCTTGATGCTAATGGAAACTATGGCGGTTTTCAAGATAAGCTTAAAGTATATGGTCATAGTGGCGAAGAATGTCCCAGATGTAATACAATATTAGAAAAAATCAAAGTAAATGGGCGAGGAACAACATTTTGCCCGCATTGTCAGGTGATATATAAATGACACTTGTGTTAGGTTTAACCGGCGGAATTGCGACTGGTAAAAGTACCGCTGATAAATTTTTTGAGGAAAAAAATATTCCAATTGTGGACTGTGATGAGATAGCCCACAACATCATGAATGTTAATAAGCCGGCTTGGAAAGATATTAAAGAGGTTTTTGGTGAGAAGTATTTAAATGAAGATCAAACCATTAATCGAAAAAAGCTGGGTAAATTAGTGTTTAATGATCCCACAAAAATGAAAATTTTGAATGAAATTACTCATCCGCGGATTTTTCAAGAAATGGAATCACAAATCGCACAGTATAAATCTGAAGGCTATTCTTTGATTATCGTTGATGCCCCAGTTTTGTTTGAATCTCATAGTGAAAAATATTATGACAAAACTTTAGTAATTAGTTTGCCTCAAGACTTACAGATTAAAAGATTAATGGCACGAAATAATTTGACTAAAGAAGAAGCTCTTAGTAGAATTAACAGTCAAATGTCCTTAAAAGAAAAAGAAGCCAGAGCCACTTATGTGATTGAAAATACTGGTTCTGTAGAAGATTTATATAAAAAATTGAATGAGTTATTAACGAAAATTAAGTATGAGGGTTAATTATGGAATGTCCAAATTGTCATCAAAATGCTTCACGTGTTATTGATTCTCGTCCAAGCGATGAAAATCGAGCTATTAGACGTCGCCGAGAATGTGAAAATTGTGGCTTTCGTTTTACTACATTTGAAAGAATTGAAACTGCACCATTACTTGTTATTAAGAATGATGGAACGCGTGAGCCATTTAGTCGTAAGAAGATTTTACATGGGGTCATGGCTGCTGGTCAAAAGAGACCAATTACTAGTCAACAATTTGAGCAGTTGGTGGACCATGTTGAAAATAAAGTTCGTAAGCAAGGTGTTAGTGAAATTTCATCTAAGAAAATTGGTCAATTTGTCATGGATGAATTAGCTGACATCGATGATGTAGCCTATATTCGTTTTGCTTCTATCTATCGTGAATTTAAAGATATGTCTAGCTTTATGAAGACGATGGAAGATATGATGGCAAAGCGTGAGAAAGGAAATTAGAGATGTTTGAAACATCTAATCCTAAGCAGCCATTTTACGTTGCTAACAAAATCAATTTGTTCCCAGGAGATATCAAGGTTTTGATTAAACTCTATCAGCCCATTGTTGGCGCCACGGCAGTTTCTTTATATCAAACTTTGATTCAGGATTATGATGCGTATGCAATAGTTTCAGATTCGCAGGGGATTTATTCTCTGCAAGAGGAACTGGATTGCAGTTTAAAAGACATGTTTTCTGCTTTGCATAAACTGGAAGCTGTCGGTTTAGTGAAGACGTATCTCGCTGATAGTATTATTAATAAAATTCTTATTTTTCAGTTGATGAATGTGCCTAGTGCACAAGAATTCTTTTCAACTGCGCTTTTAGCGAGTCTTTTAAAAGAAAAAATAGGGGCAATTAAGTTTCATGCTTTAAGTCATGCTTTTGCTAAGGAACTTAAACGAGCTCAAAAACCCATTAAAGATGCACAAGATGTTTCTGCATCTTTTTTTGACGTCTTCCATCTATCACAAGCAGAGGCAATTACTCCATCTGATGATGTGAAAAAAGCTGCTAGTGAAAATACGGGTCAAAAAATTGTTCCAGCTCAAGTCAATGATCACAGTAATATTGATTGGGAATTTTTGAAACAACAATTTGAAATGTATCAAATTCCGCCCGAGCAAGTAACTCTTCATCAACGTGAGATTGCATCTCTCATGACTACTTACAATTTGAACGAAAAAGAGTTTTCTGATAAAGCAATGTATGCCATGCGGGAAGCGCCAACCCAGTATGAGTTGAATATGCAGCTGATTGAAGAGAGAATTGCAGAAGAATCTCAAAATGTGCGTTTTTTGGCTAATAAGGAAAACCCTAAAGAAGAAAAGTTGGATTTGAGCGGTTTATCTCACAATGAGCAAGAAATTGTTAAAAATGCAACGGATCTGTCGCCGTATGACTTTTTGCATAAGGTTAAAAAGCAGTATGGAGGGCAAGTTTATTCCAGTGAAAGCTATACTATTAATGTGATTAATAGAAAATATCACTTACCTGTATCTGTTTTAAATATGGTTGTCTATACTTGCTTAACTTATAATTCGGTTGTGTCGTACAATTTAGCTAAGAGAATTGCAGAGGATTGGACTGAAAATCAAGTTGGGGATGCCGTAACTGCCTTAAAGCGGATTAATGCGCGCAAGCAAGATAACCATAAGGAACCGCTGATTAAGACGCAAGAGACTAAGAAAACATCTTATGGTAAGAAGCGAGTTGAAGAGGGAACTGATTGGAGTAAGAAGAAAGCTAAGGTTAATAAATCAGTTAGTGCTGAAGAACTAAGAAATTTCTTTAAGAATTTTGAAGAACAAAATGGCATGAAGTAGGTGATAAAAATGGAGCCAATTGATGATACTCTCAAAAAAATAGTAAAAAAACGAAATTTTGGAGCTTCTTTACAAGAAATTCAAAATGAGGTTTTACATGATAAAGATGTTCGTGAATTTTTAGCAGCTCATAAAGATAAACTGAATAAAAAAATTGTAGAAACAAGTTTTGCTAATTTATATGAATATTATTCCCAAAAACAAAAATCTGATCATGTAATGAATGGTTACCAACCAGAGTTGTTTATTAATGGGGATGTAATTGATATTCGATATGCGCCAACTAAAGCTAAAATTGAGGCGGATAAAGAGATAAATACTCAAAAGCACTTGGAATTAATTGATCTACCGAAGAACCTGCGCTCAGTAAAATTAAGCAATCTTGATATCTCTGATGAACGTTCAGATGTTATGATTCTTATTCGACAGTTTTTAAATAGCTATAAAGAAAATAATCATCAAAAAGGTCTTTATTTAAGTGGTAATTTTGGAGTAGGAAAGACGTACATGTTAGCTGGGCTTGCAAATTCGATTGCTGCTACGAACAAAAACGTCATCTTTTTACATGTGCCGACTTTTATTGCAAGCCTTTCGAGTCACTTTGAAGACAACAGCCTAAATAAAGAAATCAAGCGCGTTTCAGAGTGTGATGTTTTGATTTTAGATGATATTGGGGCAGAAACTCTCAGCCAATGGTCGCGTGATGACGTTTTAGGCGTAATTTTGCAAGCAAGAATGGATAATGTGCTTCCGACATTTTTCTCATCTAATTTGGACATGGATAAACTTGAAAAGCACTTTGCTGAAACAAAAAATGCTGTCGATCCTGTAAAAGCAGCTCGTTTGATGCAACGAGTAAGATTTTTAGCGAAAGAAGTTGTCGTTTCAGGGGAAAACAGAAGAATCTAATTTTTTTCAAAAAAGACTTGATTCCCAAAAATCTACGCGTATAATTGATTTCAAATGAACGAACATGATAGTTCTTGACTCAGAGAGAGGAGCCTAGTTCTGGAAGCTCCCATTAAAGAACTACCCCACTCGTTATTTCCCAAATTGATAATTAATGGTTGGACTCCAATATCAGTCCGTATATGAGAGATTATGTATATAATCTGAATTTGGGTGGAACCACGCTAATTAACGTCCCAGTGCTATTATCGGCACTGGGATTTTTTATTTTCTATTTTTTGGAGGTAAATATGAGTTTTTCAATTACTTTGCCAGATGGCTCAAAAAGAGATTTTGATTCAAGCATCACTGTTGGAAAGTTGGCTTCAAGTATTGCTACTTCACTTGGAAAAGCAGCTGTAGCAGGTAAGGTTAACGGCCAATTAAGACCATTGGATTATGTTTTAGATAATGATGCTGAAGTTGCAATTTTAACTGATAAAGATGAAGAAGCTTTAGACGTTTTACGTGCAAGTGCTGCATTTGTATTTGAAGCAGTTGCTAAAAAACTTTACCCTGACCTTCACTTTGGTGAACATGTTGCTGATGAAGGTGGCTTTTTCGTAGATACTGATAAGGACGACCAAATTAAAGTTGGTGAATTACCAAGACTTGAAAAGGCAATGCAAAAAGCTGTTAAGAGCGGCGAAAAGATTGAATTTGTTCAAGTAGCTAAATCAGAACTTGAAGAACAATTCAAGGATGACCCATACAAGAGTGAACTTTTGAAGAAGATTGATAGCGAAATGGTTGATGCATACCGTCTTGGCGATTTCATCGACTTCGGTTTTGAAGCACTTTTGCCAAACACTGGTAAGATTAAGCACTTCAAGCTTTTATCAGTTGCTGGTGCTTACTGGCTTGGTAAATCTTCAAACCCAATGCTTCAAAGAATCTTTGGTACTGCATTCTTTAAGCAAGCAGCTTTGGATGAAGATTTGAAGCGTCGTGCTGAAATTAAGGAAAGAGACCACCGTACTATTGGTCGTGACCTTGACTTATTCTTCGTTGATCCTAAGGTTGGTGCAGGTCTTCCTTACTGGATGCCAAAGGGTGCTACTATTCGTCGCGTGGTTGAACGTTACATTATTGACCGTGAAGTTGGCGATGGTTACAAGCACGTTTACACTCCAGTACTTATGAACCTTGATGCTTACAAGACTTCAGGTCACTGGGCACACTACCGTGATGACATGTTCCCACCAATGGACATGGGTGATGGTGAAATGCTTGAACTTCGTCCTATGAACTGTCCTTCACATATTCAAATCTACAAGCACCACATTCGTTCCTACCGTGATCTTCCACTTCGTGTTGCTGAACTTGGTATGATGCACAGATATGAAAAGTCAGGTGCTTTATCAGGTCTTCAACGTGTACGTGAAATGACTTTAAACGACGGTCATACTTTCGTAGAACTTGACCAAGTTCAAAGCGAATTTGCTAAGATCTTGAAGTTAATCATGGACGTTTACAGAGACTTCGATATTACTGATTACTACTTCAGACTTTCATACCGTGATCCAAAGAACACTGACAAGTACTTTGCAAACGATGAAATGTGGGAAAGAAGTCAAAAGATGCTTAAGGGTGCTATGGATGACCTTGGCCTTGATTACGTTGAAGCTGAAGGTGAAGCTGCATTCTACGGTCCTAAGCTTGATATTCAAACTAAGACTGCTTTGGGTAATGACGAAACTATGTCAACTATCCAACTTGACTTCATGCTTCCAGAAAGATTTGGTTTAACTTATGTTGGTAAAGATGGTGAAGAACACCGTCCAGTTATGGTTCACCGTGGTATTGTTGGTACTATGGAAAGATTTATTGCCTACTTAACTGAAATCTACAAGGGTGCCTTCCCAACTTGGCTTGCACCTGTTCAAGCAGAAATCATTCCAGTTAACAATGAAGCTCACGGCGAATACGCAGAAAAAGTTCGTCAAGAACTTGCTAAGCGCGGCTTCAGAGTAGAAGTTGATGATAGAAATGAAAAGATGGGTTACAAGATTCGTGAATCACAAACCCAAAAGGTACCTTACACTTTAGTATTAGGTGACAACGAAATGAACAACGGTTCAGTAAACGTTCGTCGCTACGGTACTGACGAAGAAATTTCTAAGAGTCTTGACGACTTTATCAACGAAATTGATGCAGACGTTAAGTCATACTCAAGAGAAAACTAGTCTTAATAAAATAAACAATAAAAATCCGCTAGGAAAAAGATCCTGGCGGATTTTTTTATGTAAAATTACCATTCAACACTAGATTTTTACCGTTTACCGAAAATCTCTGTTTTTTAAGAGGTGAATCGTTATACTTAATAACCAAGTAAGGAGGAAAAACAATGAAGGTTGAGTTTAATATTGATCCTAATTTATCCGAGGAAAAGGCTGAATTTTGGCTGAAAAAAATGACCAGTAAAATAAAGCGGATTACAAACGAATTAACATCAAAGCAAGATTTTCTTTGGGGTTATCAAGATGGGGATGCGTATGCGATCAAGTTTTCAGAAATTCTTGTCATTCAAGTAGAGGATGAAAAGACAATGATTTGTACTGAAGGGGATGTTTATATTTTTAAGGGACGACTTTATCAAGTGGAAAAACTTCTACCTAGTAATTTTGTTACTACTTCAAGAAGTTCAATTGTTAATTACCATTTTATTGATCATTTGGAGATTATCAGTAGTGGAAATATTGATGCAATTTTAGAGAATGGTTTACGCATTCAAGTTGCAAGAAGAAAGATTAAAGTTTTGAAGGAGAGGCTGGGATTATGAAAAAAATTGGTCAATTATTAGTAAGTGGTTTAATTGGAATTGGAATCGGGATGGCTTGGATAGTTGTTCAGATTCTTATGGAATGTCCTTGGAAAAATTTAGCTAATAGTACACTCCAGCTCTCAGAATTCTTATTTTGGGTTTTAACGTCTTTTCTAATTGGTATTTTCTTCGCTTTGGCTACTTGGATTTTTAATAATGATAATTGGTCATTAAGAAAACAAATTATTATTAACTTTTTTGTTTGCTTAGTTGCTTGGTTAATTTTTAATTTCTTTGTAAATGGATTAAGGGTTATAGAAAAACGATGGCCGATCGTAATTGGGGATTTCATTCTCATGTATGCTATTGCATATGGAACTTACTTCTTTAACTTATGGAATGATGTGAAGCAAATTAATACTAAATTGAAAAAGAAAAATGATAAGGGGGAATAGGTATGAAATTGATTTTTAACTATTTTAAGACATTCAATAAAGTTATCCTTTCTAAAAAAATCCCATTTATTTATTCAGTTGTTGTGCCTGTATGTATATTTATGTTTAACAACTTTGAAAATTTGGTTTCCTCAACTTGGTCTGTTTCTCAATTATTAAATCAAACCGTAAATTATGTAGGCTATATTATTGTTTCTGTAGCGATTAATGGTGTAGGGATGCAGTTAATCAGTTTTAGAGAAAGTGGATTTTTAAAGACTTATACGATGATTTCAGGTGGAAATAAAAAATATGGGGTCATTGGATTAGTGTTAAGCGAAATGCTATTTGGCTATTTAAGTGTTTTTATTTTTGGATTTGTGATCGGATTATTTTATTTAAAGAATCTACTATTAATTTTGACTTTCTACACTATTTCATACTTATTCGCAGGCATTCCTGTTTTCTTGTTAGCCATTCTCTTAGGAACTTTACCGGTAAAAATTAATACAATCAGTACAGTAGCAAATATTGGCTTATTTGGAATGGGATGGCTTTCGATCTTAAGAAATGATACCCATAGTATTTTAGGAGAAATCGTGTATGGCCTTAATCCTATAGATTATGTAAGCCAAGTTTTGTTAACAATAAATCAAGCATTTCGGAATGCAGCTAGTGTAGCTTCTTATCAGATACTAGCAGTCTTAATTTTGTTAATTATTTTTGGAGGAATTGGCATTGGCTCAATTTCTAAAGTGAGATTAAATTCTCTTAATATGCGTAACTAAGGTGAGGTGAACGACATGAGTATTAAAATTCGAGATTTGAGTTTTCAATATAGACAAATTCCTATCTTTCAAAAATTAAATGTTGAATTTGATCCCGGACAAGTAAATTATCTGATTGGCTATAATGGTGCAGGTAAAAGTACTTTATTTGATATTCTCAGTAATTTACGAACGGATTATTCTGGAAGTATTCAAGGTCTACCTTCCATAGATGAAATTTTATATCAAACACAAAATCCTGTTGTATTTGGAACTTTAACTGGGAAAGACTTACAAAACTTTGTTTTTGGAATTGCCAATACCCATGAACCGGTAATATTAGAAAAATTATCCCCATATTTTCGTGATTTGTATATGAAATTGATGAAGCAAAAAGTTGGGGAAATGTCAGTTGGTGAAAGAAGATGGCTTTTATTATTTTTAGAAAGTAAATTAGATAAAAAATTGTTTTTGTTAGATGAACCTTTTAGTGGGGTGGATCCTGTTTCTAAAATTCAAATTGAAGAGATTATTAGTGATTTAGCTAAGAAAGAAAATACGTGTGTCATCGTAACTACACATGAATTGGATTATTTGATTGGAGGAAAATGTTTTATTCATTTGCTCAATGATAGAAAAATTCAATCTTTTGATTCATATGAAGAATTTATCAAAAATTCGGATCATCATGATCCAGAAGAAGCATTTGCTAAATTAGTAAAAATGTAAATATATTTGTTTGAAAGAAATAATCAATTTCAACTTTAAAATTTTAGTTGACGGACAATTATGAAGCGAGTATAATACGACTAGTTGAGAACAAGAAGAAGCTCCCGCTTCTCGCCTAAGTTAAGTTAACCTCTAGGCTGATCGATAATTTCTGTTGATTAAAGGCGGGTGTTAAAACTTTTACCCGCCTTTTTCTTGTCCTCAAATTAACACGGAGGTGAAGAATCATACCAAGGAATTTGATTTTAAACGATAGAATTCGCGCACGCGAAGTTCGTTTAATTGATGAAAATGGTGAGCAAGTTGGTGTTATGTCTAAAAATGATGCCTTGCAACGAGCAAGTAACGCAAATTTGGACTTAGTTTTAATTTCACCAAATGCTAAACCACCAGTTGCCCGGATTATGGACTATGGGAAGTACCGCTTTGAACAACAAAAGAAGCTTAAGGAATCCCGTAAAAAGTCTAAGACAGTTAGTGTCAAAGAAATCCGCTTGAGCCCTACTATTGAGGGTAACGACTTTGATACTAAGTTGAAGCATGTTCGTAAGTTCCTAACTAAAGAAGGAGCTAAGGTCCGTGTTTCAATTAGATTTAGAGGTCGTGCAATCACTCATAAGGAATTAGGTCAACAAGTTTTAGAAAAAATGGCTGAAGCTACCTCAGATATTGCTAATGTAATTAGCAGACCTAAGATGGAAGGCCGTTCAATGTTCTTGATGCTTGCACCTAAGAGTGAAAAGGACAAAAAGAAAAAGTAGTTAATTGGAGGAAATAGAAAATGCCTAAAATGAAAACACACCGCGCTTCAGCTAAGCGTTTTAAGAGAACTGCTAATGGTGGTTTGAAGCGTCACCACGCATTTACTGGTCACCGTTTCCACGGTAAGACTAAGAAACAACGTCGTCATTTGAGAAAAGCTGCTATGGTTTCACGCAGTGACATGAAGCGCATCAAACAGATGCTTGCCCAAATGCGTTAATTATTACTAATTAAGAACGATATTAGGAGGAATTTCTGATGCCAAGAGTTAAAGGTGGAACTGTAACACGTAAACGTCGTAAGAAGGTTATGAAGCTTGCCAAGGGTTACCGTGGCGCAAAGCACATGCAATTTAAGGCTGCAAGCACTCAATTATTTGTATCTTACAGATACGCATTCCGCGACCGTAAGAGACGTAAGAGTGACTTCAGAAAGTTATGGATTGCTCGTATCAATGCAGCAGCAAGACAAAACGACATTTCTTACTCTAAGTTAATGCACGGTTTGAAGTTGGCTGGTGTTGACATGAACCGTAAGATGTTAGCAGATGTTGCTTACAACGATGCAGAAACTTTTGCTCAATTAGCAGAAACTGCTAAGAAAGCTTTAAACTAATCTGATAAAAATGACGCGTTTACTGGCGCGTCTTTTTTTATGCAAAAATTGCTATTTTTTTGGTATATTAAAGTTATGCAATTTTATGAAGGGAAAATACTGAATGCTATTTCGACCAAAATATACGATCGACACAATTTATCATTTAAATACAGATAAATTACATGAAATGGGAATCAAAGCAGTCTTTTCTGATTTAGATAATACTTTATTGGCTTGGAATAAGTTTGAAACAGCAGAAGAGATGAATAAATTGAATCAGCGACTCGCAAAGGCTAATATTAAATTAGTAGTGATTTCTAATAATAATGCTGAGCGTGTTGGGAAGGTGCTCAATCCTTATCACATTGCTTTTGTAGCTAAATCACGCAAGCCGCTTCCTTTTGCTATTACTAAAGAACGTGAGCGTTTGGGCTTAAAGAAAGATCAAGTTATGATGGTTGGAGACCAGTTAATTACTGATATTCAGGCAGGTAACTTGGCAGGTGTAGAATCAGTATTGGTTAAACCATTAGTAGAAACTGATAAATGGAATACGAGAATTAATCGTTTTTTAGAAAAGTTCATCTTTTTCTTTTTATCATTTTCACATCGTGTAACGTTTAAGGAGACTTTGAAAAATGGATGAGGATATTATTTGTATTGGTTGTGGGGCCGTCTTGCAATCAGATGATCCTAAAAAAGCAGGTTATTTACCAGCTAGCGCTTTAAAAAAGGCTAAAGAAGGCGAAAGTGAAGAAGTATATTGTCAACGTTGTTTTCGCTTAAGACATTACAACGAAATTATGCCAGTTGACTTAAACAACGATGAATTTTTAGCTTTGCTTAATTCTTTGGCTAATAAGAAGGCCTTGATTGTGAATGTGGTTGATTTATTTGACTTTTCCAATTCACTTCTATCTTCATTAAAGCGTTTTGTTGGTGATAATGAATTTATCTTAGTAGGGAACAAGTTTGATCTGTTTCCTAAGAATTCGCGTCAATCAAAGATTAAGGATTGGATGCGTCAAGAAGCTAATCGGATGGGTCTTCATCCTAAGGAAATCTTTTTAATTAGTGCAGCTAAACAAAAGAATCTTGATGACTTGATTGCTTATTTAGACAAAGCTTCTCAAGATAAGGATATTTATTTTGTGGGAATGACCAATGTTGGTAAGTCAACTTTAATTAATGCCATTATTGATAAAATGGGCGATGTGAAGGACTTAATTACCACTTCACGTTTTCCTGGCACTACTCTTGATCAAATCGAAATTCCACTTGAAAATGGTCACTTTTTAATTGATACACCTGGGATTATGACCCAAAATCAATTGGCTACCCATCTTAGTCCAAAAGACTTAGAGTTAATTTCTCCTAAAAAGCCGCTTAAGCCTGCTACTTACCAACTTAAGCCTGGTAATACTTTATTCTTAGGCGGTTTAGGAAGAATTGACTATTTAAAAGGTGAACCAACTAGCTTCACAGTTTACACGGCGCGTGGTCTTTATATCCACCGTACTAAAACTGAAAATGCCGATGAATTTTATAAAAAGCATGTGGGTGAACTTTTAACCCCACCAAATAAAGGTGAGAAAATTGCACCTTTAAAGGGTCAAGAATTCCATACTGATTATAAGAGCGATTTGCTTTTTGGTGGAATTGGTTTTGTTACTGTACCAAAAGGTTGTGTAGTAAAGACATACACTCCTGATGGTATTGGTTTAGGTATTCGACGAGCATTAATCTAGAGGACATTATTATGACAAATTCTAAATGTGTTGAAAAAATCCCTACAGCAAAAGCGGAACCCCAATTTGAACAAAGTGAAAACAAAGGAAAACAAATTGGTATTATGGGTGGAACCTTTAATCCTGTCCATATCGCACATCTAGTGGCTGCAGAACAAGCCTTAACTAAATTGCGTCTTGATGAGGTATGGTTTATCCCAGATAATATTCCACCCCATAAGAACGCGCCTTTAACTTCAGCTAAGGATCGCGCTACGATGCTAGATTTAGCTACTCGTGACAATCCTCATTTTAGAGTAAAGTTGCTCGAGTTATTCCGTGGTGGAGTTTCCTATACAATTGATACTTTACGCTATTTAAAAGAAAAAGCTCCTCAAAATAATTACTATTTAATTATGGGGAGTGACCAGGTTAACAGTTTCCATACTTGGAAAGAAGCGCCAGAATTAGCTAAGATGGCAACGTTAGTGGGAATTCGGCGTCCTGGTTATCCGCAAGATCCACAATATCCAATGATTTGGGTAGATGCACCAGATATCCGTTTGAGTTCAACCGCAATTCGCCGCTCGGTAGCTACAGGAACTTCAATTAGATATTTGGTTCCAGAGCCTGTAAGATTATATATTGAAGAAAAGGGGCTTTATCTTGACTAAGCTGTTTTTTAAGGAGACCTATTCTCCTTTAACTAGTGATGAAATTATCACTAAAGAAAAAGCTAATATGGATAAAAAGCGTTTTGAGCACTGCATTGGGGTCAGTAAAACAGCGCGTAAATTAGCAAAATTAAATGGGTACGATGAAGATAAGGCGGCCTTGGCTGGATTTATTCATGATTATGCTAAACGGGTTCCTGTAGAAGAATACCGCAAAGTAATTAAGGAACAAGACTTTGATCCAGATTTGCTTAATTGGAATCGAGCAATTTGGCATGGAATTGTTGGGACATATTTTATTAAACGGGATTTGGAAATTACTGATCCTGAAATTCTACAAGCTGTATGGCGTCATACGACAGCTGATGCAGAAATGACTACCTTAGATAAAATCGTCTTTGTGGCAGATTTTATCGAGCCTGGACGCGATTTTCCTGGTGTAGATGAAGCTCGCAAAGTCGCTTATAATAATTTAGATGATGGTGTGGGATATGAATTAGCTCACACATTAGAATTTTTAGTTAAAAATAGAAACAAGATATACCCACGCACGCTTGCAGCGTACAATGTGTGGAGTGTTAAATAAGGAGAAATATATTGAATAGTACACAAGTTTTAGATTTTGCATTAAAAGCAGTTAGTGATCGTCATGGTGAAGATACCGAAGCCTTTGACATGCGCGGTGTCAGTATCTTAGCTGATTACTATGTAGTAACTAGTGCTGGTTCTAACCGTCAGCTTCACGCGATTGCTAATGCAATTATTGATGAAGCTCATGAAAATAACTACACTGATTACCGTATTGAAGGTACTCGTGATTCTAACTGGCTTTTGATTGACTTAGGAGATGTAGTAGTAAACATCTTCACCGCCGAAGCTCGTGAATTTTATAACCTTGAAAAATTGTGGGCTAATGGCAAGCAACTTGAAATAAAGGAAGACTAGTAAATTATGGGCGCAGTTGGAATAATTGCAGAATACAACCCTTTTCATAGTGGACATGATTTTTTAATGAATCAAGCTCGGATAATTGCGGGCAAGGATCCTATTATTGTAGTAATGTCTGGAAACTATGTTCAACGTGGTGAAATGGCAATCATGGATAAATGGGCCCGGGCCAAAGCTGCTTTGCAGTCTGGAGCAGATTTAGTGTTTGAATTGCCATTCTCTACTGCTGTACAAGCTGCTGATTTATTTTCATTAGGAAGCATTAATCAATTAGCTAAGCTTGGGGTAACCGACTTAGTATTTGGCGTGGAAGACGCCAATTTGAATTTTACTTATTTAGGTCAAAAAATTGCTCAAATTCCTCGAAATCATATGGATTTTAAGGATTATAGTCAAACTTATTCCACTCAGTATAATCAAATGATTGCTCGAGAAGTGGGATATGAAGTGAATCAGCCAAATGCAATTTTAGGCTTGGCCTATGCAGTAGCCAATTACAATTTGGGTGAACCGTTAAAGCTTCATCCAATTAATCGAATTGGCGCGGGTCATGATGATTTGCTTAATCGCGAGCATATTGTCCAAAGTGCGAGTGCAATTCGGAACATTCTATTACATAATGAAGATAAAGAACAACTAAAAACTTGGCTTCCTAAATTAGAAGCTAGTGAATTAATTAAGCAGCCCATTTATCCAAATTGGAATATTCTCTTTCCATTTTTAAAATATCGCTTAGAGTCTTCTTCAATTGAAGAATTACAGAAGATTTATCAAATGAGTGAAGGACTTGAGTATAAGATGAAGCAAGAGATTCATCTTGCCCAGACATTCACAGAATTTTTGCGTCATGTAAAATCTAAGCGATATACATATTCGCGTTTGCGAAGACTTAGTTTGTACACTTTATTAAATGTTACTCAAAACGATATGATCAATAGCTTTAATGATGAAGCATTGATGTTATTGGGATTCAGTAAGACTGGAAGACAATTTTTGAAGAAAAATCGCAAGAATATTCAAACTGAAATTGTTTCTAAAGTTGATAAAAGAAGTGCCAAAGATGGCTCTTTAGGTCTGCAAGTCCGTGTAGACCGTTTATTTGAAGAATTATTACATGTCGATCAAAACTTTGGTCGACGTCCAGTGGAGGTGTAATCAATAAGATGTTAACAATTAACTTTTCTAATATTAAAAATAGTCCAAATCCTTTGACTCATATCGATAAAGATTTGGAAATGCGTCCGGAGTTCTTTAATCGAAGTAAGGACCTTTTGATTGAAGCTGAAAATGTTCATGTGAGTGGAGATCTATTTTACGATGAGCCATATGTGACAGGTAACTTCCATGTCACAGCAGATTTGGTAGTACCATCAAGTAGAAGCTTAGATCCAGTGAAGTATCATGAAGATTTTTCTTTCACCGAAAATTATTCAGAAACTACTCCAACCAAGCAAGAACTTGAAGACAATCCTGATCCAATTGTTAAAGTTGAGGATGATGTGATTGACTTGCAAACTGCAATTGAAGATAATATTTTGCTTCATATTCCTACAACTATTCTTACTCCTGAAGAAGAAAAAGATGATATTTTTCCAGAAGGTAATGGCTGGGAAGTTGTATCAGAATCAAGTTTTGAAGAAGGTAAAAAGAACCAAGTAAATCCAGCCTTTGCAAAATTGAAGATTCTTTTGGATAATCAAGATGATAAAAATTCAGATAAATAAATAATTTTTGAATCACTCAAAGTAAATTTCACTTTGAGTGATTTTTTGTCTTGTCTTGAAACGATTTTTAAAGTATCCTTTAATTATAAAAACATTTTTTAATCTAATTTTAGTACAACTAAAAATATAAGAGGAATAGGATAGACATGGCAAAGATTTTAATTATTGAAGATGAAAAGAATTTGGCTCGTTTCGTAGAATTAGAACTTAAACACGAAAACTATGAAACAGTCGTTGAGAACAATGGCCGTAAAGGTTTGGAAGATGCTTTAAATCAAGATTTTGATGCTATTCTACTTGATTTGATGTTGCCAGACTTAAATGGTTTGGAAATTGCACGTCGAGTTCGTCAAGTAAAGACTACTCCAATTATTATGATGACTGCACGTGATTCTGTGATCGATCGAGTTTCTGGATTAGATCATGGAGCAGATGATTACATTGTTAAGCCATTTGCAATTGAAGAATTGCTTGCTCGCTTACGTGCTGTTCTTCGCCGAGTAAAAATTGAAAAAGATGCCTCTCGTGCTACTGTAGCTAAACAAAAGATTGTTAAATTTAAAGATTTAACTATTGAAACAGCTAACAGAATTGTACATCGTGGCGATGGTAAGGTAATTGACTTAACTAAACGCGAATATAATTTATTGATGACTTTAATTCAAAATAAGAACAATGTGGTTAGTCGCGATCAACTTTTAAATAAGATTTGGGGACCTGAATCTAATATTGAAACCAATGTTGTAGAAGTTTATGTTCGTTACTTGCGCAACAAGATCGATGTTCCTGGCCGTCCTTCATATATCAAGACTGTTCGTGGAACTGGATATATGGTAAGAGATGAAGATGATGACCAATAAAGATAAAAAGCAAAAGAAGACCAAGCACACATCCTTAATTGCAAGATGGGTCAGTATCGTTACTTTGACGATTATGGTCTCTTTTGTTATTTTCTCCGTAGTAATATATTCGATTGTTAGTCAGCAATCTTTAAATCAGCAGGAAGAGACCTCTAATAATGTGGTAGTAACTTTGCAGAATCGGCTCGAATCCATTCCTAATGAATTGCAAATATCGAATGTAATTCCGTCGCTTTCACCGTCAACCAAGCGAGTATTGCGAGGAGTACCTGCAATTAGTGATCAAAATAGTGCCACTAGTGCTTTTAATGATGATTTATTAGCTTCAATTACTAATCCGGATATTAGTGTTGCTGTCTATAATACCCATAATGAAGTTGTTTTTTCTAATGGAGATACAACCCCGAAATATCGTAAATTTAAAGGTGAAAATAAAGTCGAAAAAATCCAGCATGGTACTCATGCGGAGCTTTTGACCTACCATACAGTTAAATCCAGCCGTACAGGCAAAATTATCGGCTATATCGTGGTTTCTAACCAGATGACCTATTATAACCGCCTAATGAAGAATCTACTGCACTGGATGCTAATTATTTCGTTAATTGCAGTTGTAATATTTATCGGGATTGCCTTTGTAGTGGTTAAGGATGTAGTTCAACCAATTAAAGAAATTTCAAAAGTTGCTCGTGAAGTTAATGATGATCCAAACAGTTCAATGAGAATCAAGGAACTTCATCGAAATGATGAATTGGAAGAATTAGCGATTACTTTTAATGAGATGCTGGACCGAATGCAACGGTATATTGATCAACAAAAAGAATTTGTAGGGGATGTTTCTCACGAGTTGAGAACCCCGGTAGCCGTCATTGAAGGACATCTTAACATGCTTGAACGCTGGGGGAAGGATGATCCAGAAATCTTGGATGAATCTATTAAAGCCTCTTTGCAGGAAGCTGATCGGATGAAGCACCTTATTCAAGAAATGCTTGATTTAACTCGTGCTGAACAAATTAATGTACAATATCCAAATGCAGTGACAAATGTTTATGATGTTTTGACGCGTGTTGTAGCAGATTTGGCTTTGGTTCATAAAGATTTCAAGATTCAGCTAGATACGGATGATTTGCCACCCGATACAGAAATCCAAATCTATCATGGCCACTTAGAGCAACTTCTAGTAATTCTGATTGATAACGGAATTAAGTATTCAACTACCCGAAAACAAATTAATGTTTCTGCTGGAGTTTCTAACGATGAAGTTACTATCATTGTGCAGGACTTTGGGGAAGGAATTTCTCAAGCAGATCAAGAAAAGATCTTCAATCGTTTCTACCGAGTTGATAAGGCGCGAACCCGTGAAAAGGGTGGTAATGGTTTAGGGCTTTCAATTGCTCAAAAACTTGTTACTAGCTATCATGGTTCAATTAGCGTTGATTCTGTTGAAGGTCAAGGAAGCCAATTTAAGTTAGAATTTCCAGTTTTGACGAAAAAAGAGGCAGAAAGACTTAAGAAATTAGATCAAAAGAAGAAGTTAGAGCATTAAAAAAGAACTAGGATAATCGAATGTCTTAACTTAATGACATTGAGAATAGCCCTAGTTCTTTTTACTTTACTAATTATTTCTTATTCTTTTGTTTACCTTGATTACGTTTACGCAAATCTTGGTGCAATTCTTGAGTCTTCTTATCGTTTCCAGCGGCAGCACTGTGGTTACTAAATAAATCATCAATCTTAGCTTGAGTTACAACTTGAACGATAGGTTTTTCCTTTAATTCGCGAGCAATACGAGCCTTTTCACGGGGTTGAATAAAGAAAGTAACGATTAATTGTTGGATAATCATCACAAAGTTACCAGCAACCCAGTATAAAGCCAAAGCTCCTGAGAAGGAGAGACTGAAGAATAAGGTCATGATTGGGTTCATGAACATCATAGATTGCATGGTCTTCTTTTGTTCTTCAGGGATGCCGATTAAGGAAATGTAACCTTGAATTACGGCGAAGACGGTCGCAACAATTGCTAAAACTAGTGACTTGCTGCTTAGTGAGATTCCAAAGAAAGTTGCGTCTTTCAAAACTGCAGAGTAGGCTACCGCTTGATAAATACCAAGCATGATTGGCATTTGAATCAATAATGGTAAACATCCAATTCCACCAGTTAGAGAAACGTTGTTCTTTGAGTAAAGTTCACGTTGCCAAGTTGAAAGAGTCATCTGTTGTTCAGGAGTTAATCCTTTGTGCTTCATTGCATTTTGAATCAGCTTCATTTGTGGTTGCAAACGAGACATCTTTTCTTGTTGAGTAACGCTCTTCTTTTGCTGGCTGAGCATCAGTGGCAATAAGATAATTCTAACTACCAAAGTAATAATTACGATTGCCCAACCAGCTCCATTTGCTCCTTTAATTGAATGAGCGACTTGAAGCATGATGTTTTGAAGCGGTAAACTAATCCATTTAAAGATCCAGCCATAAGGTCCTCCATGAGGTGGGGTGCTGGTATTTGGATTACCACTAGAACAGCCACTGACAATCAACATTACAGTAAGAATTACTGCAAGCAGAGCAAAGTATTTACGATATTTTTTCATTTAAATTAATCACCACTTATTTTCTATAAAACTTTAATATTTAATATAATACACGAAAACTGTGTAATTTTCCTACATTTTCTAGTTTTTCAACCTTCATATTGGTAATTTTAGCAAAAGGAGAAAGATTATGGGGTAAATCTTTTAGAAATTCGTCCACTTTTCCTTTATTTGCTTGTAGTACAATAGTGACTGTCCCATCTGGGGTGTTTTTGACAGTACCGGGAATTGACATCGCATCAGCCAGTGTTGCTACACTATAGCGAAAACCTACGCCTTGCACTGTGCCTGAAACGATCACTTTCCAAGCTTCAACGTACTCTGTTGGTTCACTATTTTTGCGAAATTTATCAAATAAACTCATAATTATCTCTTTTCTAGTTTATTACTTCAATTCTACCATGTTATTTTTGCAAAAAATCTATAAAATAGGATTAAGAAAGAAGGATTGCCATGCAACAAATTAGTTCAGTCAATAATAAAACTATCAAGGATTTAGCCAAACTCAATAAGAAAAAGTATCGCGAAGATACTGGCATGTACATTATCGAAGGTTTTCATTTAATTGAAGAAGCCTTACAAGCTGGCCGCAAGTTTCAATATTTGCTTGGAACTGATGAAGCTTTAAATAAAGTGGAAGAATACGGGGTGGACCTCTCAAGTAAATCGGTTATTTTGATCAATAAAGCTATTACGCGCCATTTGAGTTCTACTAAGAATTCGCAAGAGATTTTTATGGTGCTTAAAATTGATCAACCAAAAGAATTTCCATTCAATTATGGCAAATGGGTTTTGCTTGATAATCTAGCTGATCCTGGTAATGTTGGAACTATTATTCGAACTGCAGATGCTGCTGGATTTGACGGGGTGGTGCTTTCTCCAGAAAGTGTTGATCTCTATAATCCAAAAACTCAACGAGCAATGCAAGGAAGTCAATTCCATATTGAACTTATTAAGCAAGATCTTACTTCTGTCATCACTACGCTTAAATCATATGATATCCCCGTTTATGCAAGTATGCTTGATAAAAGTGCTAAAGAATTACCCGATTTTGAAAAAGTCCCTCAATTAGGTTTAGTAATTGGGAATGAAGCCCATGGAGTGAGCGATTTTATTGCTAAGTTAAGTGATGAAAAGCTTTATATCCCAATTAAAGGTCAAGCTGAATCTTTGAATGCCGCAGTTGCAGCAGGAATAATGATTTACCATTTTGCTTAAGTACTTGTATTTAGTAAGTGATTTATTTATAATATTCTTAATTGGAAGGCAAAGCTTGCTATAAAGTTAAAAACTAAATTAATTGGGGGAATTAATAATGACTCAAGTAAAAGCTAAAAAACCTTGTAAACCAGAAGATTATGAATTATGTAAGCATTTCATCAATGCTTTTCAAATTATCGGTAAAAAGTGGAATGGTTTAATTATTAGTTCTTTATGTGATACTGAGGATATGCGATTTAAGGATTTGGCTCATTGTATTGAAGCCTGTTCTGACCGTGTCTTAGTTGAAAGATTGAAAGAACTTGAAGAAGAAAAAATCGTTAAACGCTCAGTTGATGGCGAAACTGGGATTATCTCATATAGTTTGACTGAAAAAGGATCAGATTTAAAGCCTGTATTTGATCAAGTTCATAATTGGGCAGATAAATGGGTCTAAAAAACTTGCAGTTTTAGTCAAAAAGAATTATTCTATTATTTAATTACGAAGAACAAGACTAGTAACAAATGGAATTTAAAAGAGAGGCCTTTTTATTGAGCTGAGAGAAAGGCTTAAGTGAAATTTGTGAATTTCATCTTGGGAGTAGAATCTAATCAATTCCGGTATTTCACCGTTATCGAAAACTTGAGTGTAGGCAGATTCTGTCTAAATAAGGGTGGTACCGCGAAGCTTCGTCCCTAGATGGGGATGGAGCTTTTTTGTTTGAAAGGAAAAGATATATGGACTTATTTGATAAGTTAAAACAACTGCGTGAGCAGGGCCTTGAAGATATCAAAAAGGCTGCAGATGAGAAGAAGTTGAACGAAGTTCGTGTAGAACTTATTGGTAAAAAAGGTGAATTAACCCAAATTTTACACTCCATGAAGGATGTTGCGCCTGAAAACCGTCGTGAAGTAGGACAAAAGGTTAATGAATTACGTGACTTGTTCAATGCTCAATTGGATAATGCTAAAGAAGAAATTGTTAAAGCTTTAATTGCTAAGAAGCTTGAAGAAGAAAAAATCGATGTGACTTTACCAGGTCGTGAAGGTCATCTTGGATCAAAGCATCCAATCAATGTCATTTTAGATGATTTGGAAAGCTACTTCATCGGTATGGGCTACCAAGTTGTGCAAGGCCCAGAAATCGAAACAGACCACTACTGCTTCGAAATGATGAACTTGCCAAAGGATCACCCAGCACGTGACATGCAAGCAACTTTCTACATTGATTCAGAAAACTTGCTTAGAACGCAAACTTCTGGTGACCAAGCTCGTGTGCTTGAAAAGCATGACTTTTCTAAGGGCCCATTAAAGATGGTTGGTCCAGGTAAGGTTTACCGTCGTGATGATGATGACGCTACTCACTCACACCAATTCATGCAAATGGAAGGTTTAGTGGTTGATAAGAACGTTACTATGAGTGATTTAAAGGGAACTTTGGACATGATTGCTAAGCACGTCTTCGGCCAAGATCGTCGAACTCGTCTTCGTCCAAGTTACTTCCCATTCACTGAACCATCAGTTGAAATGGATGTTTCATGTTTCAAATGTAATGGTAAGGGATGTCCTGTATGTAAGTATACTGGCTGGATTGAAGTTTTGGGTGCTGGTATGGTTCACCCTAATGTTCTTGAAAACGCGGGCGTTGACTCAAGTGTTTACGGTGGATTTGCATTCGGACTTGGCTTAGATCGTTTTGCAATTTTGAAGTACGGTATCAATGATATTCGTGATTTCTACACTAATGATGTTCGTTTCTTAAGACAATTCCGTAAGGAGGAAGATTAATAATGCTCGTTTCATACAATTGGTTACAAGATTTTCTTAATTTAGATGAAGATCCACATGATTTAGCTGAAAAAATCACCCGTACTGGTGTAGAAATTGCTGATGTAAACCATCCAGCTGAAGGTTTGAAGAAGCTTGTTGTGGGTCATGTGGTTGACTGTGAAGATGTAGAAGGAACTCACCTTCACTTAACTCATGTTGATGTTGGCGAAGACGAACCAATTCAAATTGTTTGTGGTGCGCCAAACGTTGCTGCTGGTGAAGATGTGATTGTTGCTCTTCATGGGGCAAGAATTGCGGGTAATGAAAAGATTAAGCGTGGAAAAATTCGTGGAATGAAGAGTAACGGAATGATCTGTGGACTTCAAGAAATTGGTTTTTCTGATAGTGTTGTTCCTGAAAAATACGCTGATGGTATTTTTGTTTTCCCAGAAGATAGCGATGTCAAACCTGGTCAAGACATTTATGAAGCGCTTGGCATGGATGATTACATCTTAGACTTTGACATTACGCCAAACCGTGCTGATACTTTATCAATGGAAGGTGCAGCTTATGAAGTTGGTGCTATTGTTGATGAAAAGCCTAAGATTGAAGAAGTTGTGCTAAAAGAAGATGGCGAAGACTGGACCGACTCCTTAGAAGCTAAGGTTGATGAAAAACTTGCTCCTAAGTTTTATCTTCGTAAGTTAAAGAACGTTAAGATTGGTGAAAGTCTACTTTGGATGCAACGTCGTCTTTGGAATGCTGGCATTCGTCCAATCAATAATGTTGTTGACGTTACCAACTATGTAATGCTTTTAACTGGCCAACCAATGCATGCTTATGATGCTCGCGCATTTGAAAACGGCAAGCTTGAAGTTAGAAAAGCTAATAAAGGTGAAAAGTTAACTTTGCTTAATGAAAAAGAAGTTGATTTAGATCCAAACGACATTATTATTACTGATGGTGAAAAGCCAGTAATGATGGCTGGTGTAATGGGCGGTTTAAATTCAGAAATTACTGATGACACCCAAGATGTAATTTTGGAAAGTGCAATTTTTGATCCAACCTTGGTTAGAAAGGCTGCTCTTCGTCATGCTAACCGTACTGAAGCTTCAAGTCGGTATGAAAAGGGTGTAAACTGGGGTAACACGGAAAAAGCTATCAATATGGCTGCTTTGTTACTTAGAAATGATGCTAACGCTCAAGTGATGTCGGGCATTATTAAAGCTACTGACAAAAAGCGTAAGCCAGTGGTAGTAGAAACTACAGTTTCTTACATTAACAAGGTTTTAGGTACTGAAATTTCAGCCGATGAAATGCTTAAGATTTTTGATAGATTGAACTTTGAAGCAAAAGTTGATGGGGACAAGTTAACTGTTAACGTTCCAAATAGAAGATGGGACATTTTAATTCCAGCCGACTTGGTAGAAGAAGTTGGTCGAATTTACGGTTATGATAACTTAAAGGCTACTCAACCACTTTTAGCTGAGACTCACGGTGGTTACTCTGCTAAAGAAACTGCAATCCGTCGCATTAAGGCTATTGTTCAAGGCCAAGGCTTAATGGAAGCTATTTCTTACTCACTTACTTCTCCTGAAAAGGCTGTAAGATATACTAAAGATCCAAAGAAGTTAGTTGAAGTTCAAATGCCTCTTAACTCAAGTCGTTCAGTAATGCGTGAAAACTTGATGACTGGCTTGGTAGACGCTGCTAGCTATAACATGGCTCGTAAGCAAAAGGAACTTGCTTTATTTGAACAAGGTCGTGTTTATGATAATGAAAACGATACTTTCAATGAACACGAGCATATTGCCACCTTATACTCAGGCAGTATTTTCAATGAAAATTGGCAACACTTAAATCAAGATGTTGACTTTTACTTCGTCAAGGGTCAATTGACTAACTTGTTTAGAGCAATCGGCATTAAAGATGAAGATGTTGTTTATAAAGCTGAAGAAATTGATGGAATGCACTTAACTCGAACTGCAGGCATTTATATCAATAAAGAATACGTTGGAATGATCGGAATGATTGCTCGTTCAGTAACTATGGCAGAAAAATCACTCCGTGGTAGTGAAATTTACGGTTACGAATTAGATCTTGATAAGATCATCCCAATGCTTTCTAAGGGTATGACTGCTAAGCCCGCACCTAAATTCCCAGCAATCAGCCGTGACCTTTCAATCTTGGTAAATAAAGACGTTGATAACCAAGAAATTGAAAATGTAATTCATGCTAATGCTGGTAAATACTTGGTCGATCTTAAGGTGATCGATGTGTACCAAGGTTCCCACATTGAAAGTGGCAAGAAGAGTTTGGCATATAACTTAACATTCTTGAATGAAAAAGATACTCTAACAGATGAAGTTGTAAATAAGGCCATGGATGATATTACGGCTTCATTGAAGGAAGATCTTGAAGCAAAAATTCGTTAAAGGTTGACTTTAGTGGTGTAAACCAATATCATTTCAAGTGCAAGAAAAAATTGAATTTCTAAGGAGTCAGTTGTTATGGCAGAAAAATCATTTCCAATGACTGCTGAAGGTAAAGAAAAGCTTGAAGCAGAATTAAAAGATTTAAAATTAGTTAAACGTCCAGAAGTTATCAAGCGAATAAAGGTTGCTCGTTCTTATGGTGACTTATCTGAAAACTCAGAATATGATGCAGCTAAGGATGAACAAAGTCACTTGGAAGACAGAATTGCACAAGTTGAAGAAATGCTTAAGTATGCACAAGTTGTTGATGCTGATGCTGTTGCTCCTAATGAAGTAGCAGTGGGTAAAACAATTACTTATACTGAAGTGGGCGAAGATGACCCAGAAACTTACACGATCGTTGGTAGCGATGAATCTGATCCATTAAATGGTAAGATTTCAAACGATTCACCAATTGCTCAAGCTTTGCTTGGTAAAAAGAAGGGCGAAACTGTTTCTATCACTACTCCAGGTGGCAAGTTTGACGTTGTCATTAATGAAGTAAAATAATGTATAAGAAGATAGGGTGTTTTGCCTTATCTTCTTTTTGTTTTTATGAGGTGAAATTATGAGAAAAGTAGGAATTATTGGTGTCGGACATGTTGGTGCAACTGTAGCTTATACTTTGTTTACTCATGGAACTGTTGATGAGATGGTTTTAATTGATAAGAATGAAGATAAGGTTAATGCAGAATACAATGATTTGCATGATACTTTAGCTAGAAACAATTATTACGTAAATATTAGAAAGCAGGATTGGGATGCACTTGAAGATGCAGATATTATTGTGACTGCTTTTGGTGATATTGCTGCTAGTGTAAAGAACAATGATAGATTTGGCGAATTTGATCTAAATGCTAAAAATGCCAAAGAAGTAGGTAAGAAAATTAAAGAGAGTGGCTTTCATGGAGTAATTATTAATATCTCTAATCCATGTGATGCCATTACTGCAATTTTGCAAGAAACTACTGGTTTTAAGAAGAATCGTGTATTTGGTACTGGAACTTTCCTTGATACTGCTAGAATGCAAAGAATTGTTGGCGAAAAGTTAAACCAAGATCCTAAGAACGTTGAAGGATGGGTATTAGGTGAACATGGCTCCCTTCAATTTACTGCTTGGTCAACTGTTCGTGTAAACAACAAGATTGCTTACCAACTATTTGGTGAAGAACAACAAGAAGAAATTAGTGAGCAATCAAATAAGAATTCATTTATTGTAGCAAATGGAAAAGGTTATACCAGCTATGCTATTGCTACTTGTGCAGTTAAGTTGATGGAAGCTGTCTTTAGCGATGCCAATTTCTATGCGCCCGTTTCTGCATATGATCCTCAATACAAGACTTACATTGGTTATCCAGCCATTATTGGCCGTGACGGAATTGAAGAATTAATTGAATTGAAGCTTACTAGTGAAGAAAATGAAAAGCTAGAAAAGGCTGCTAATAAGATTAAGGAACATCTTGAACAATTACGTTAATACAAATTGTAAGTAAAGACTGATTTGAAATCATATCCCATAGAATCTTGGGATATGATTTTTTGTATTTAGGCAAATTTAATTATTAGAAAAATTGTATTATATTGTTAATAACTGATAAACTTAAATAGAAAAAACTGAGGGAGGTGAGGGAAATCGCAACTATTAAAGATATTGCCCAAAAAGCAAATGTTTCGCCATCTACTGTATCACGTGCTTTAAATGGCAATTCGCGAATTAGTAAGGAAACTGTCACAAAAATTAAAAAAATGGCTAGTGAAATGGAATATTATCCTAATTATGCGGCTCAGAATTTAACGCGAGGAGATGCTAATATAGTAGGAATTGTGTTTCCAGTCACTAGCAGGGATGCGCCAGCCAACCCATTTCATATCGATTTAATGAGAGGAGCAAGTTCTGCTTTAACCCCCATGCACTATGAAATGCTTGTTGCAATCAGTGCAACCGAAAAAGAACTATTATCTAGTGTTAAATCTATGGTAAATCAAGCAAAGGTTCATAACTTTTTGATTTTTTATGCTGTTAAAAATGATCCTATTACGGCCTATTTGCGTAAGAAAAAATTGAATTTTGTAATTATTGGTGATCCTAGTGATAACAGTGGGGATAGATATGTCGATAATAATAATGTGGCTGCTGGAGAAGCTGCTGCAAAATGTTTAATCGACAACTATCATGTGCTTCATCCGCTTTTTATTCAATCAAGTAAGAAGTGGCCTTATGAGACTAGTAGATTAAAAGGATATCAGCAATATTTAAAACAGAATGGTTATGATGGTAATGTTTGGGTGGATAATTCGTCCCAAACAATAGACGATTTCTTAAAAAATCATGCAAAAATAGACGGCATTGTGTGTGCGGATGACATTTTGTTTGCTAAGTTAAATAGTTCTTTACAAAAATTCAAATTACCAACCGTCTGTTTTAACAGTAGTCGGTTAATGGGGATGATTCTTGGTGATAGTGAAAAGATAGACATGCAGCCCCGAGAATTAGGCCAGGAAGCAGTTAAATTGCTCTTTAATCAAAATGCTCATCAGAAAATAGTCAATTTCAAGTTTTCTGATAATAGTATGCAAGAAAATTAGTTTTAGAAAAAGTTGCATACTTTTTTTATTATTTTTGTGCAAACGGTTGCGCAAAATGCAAAAAACTGGTATATTATCTGTAGCAAATGAAAAGCGCTTTCAAAAATAAAGAATTGAGATAGGGGTTGTTTTTGATGAGTGAGAATAATACTTCAACTACAGGTTTACCTAAACTTGCTAAAAGTACTATTTGGATGATCAATTTTGGTTATTTAGGGGTACAAACCGCTTTTACTTTGCAAAGTTCTCAAATGAGTAGAATTTTTCAAACAATTGGTGCTGATCCAAATAATTTAGGCTGGTTTTTCATTTTACCACCGTTAGCAGGAATAATTGTTCAACCAATTATTGGATATTATTCAGATCGGACTTGGGCACCTAAATTAGGTGGGCGCCGTTTACCATATTTATTATTGGGAATGTTGGTAGCCGTTATAGTTATGTTGCTTTTACCTAATTCCGGGAGTTTTGGATTTGGGTATGGGTCCTTAGCTGCATTATGGTTTGGTGCAATTACTGTGGCTCTTCTTGATCTGTCATCTAATGTGGCAATGCAACCATTCAAGATGATGGTAGGAGATATGGTTAATGATAACCAGAAGAGTTATGCTTACGGAATTCAAAGTTTTCTTTCAAATATTGGAGCCGTATTAGCAGCTATCTTCCCATTCTTGTTAACTCTTTTAGGTGTTTCAAACATTGCGCCTAAAGGTGTGGTTCCTCAATCCGTAGTAATTTCATTCTATGTTGGAGCTGCATTGTTAGTAGTAACAAGTTTGTTTACTGTAATTCGAGTTCATGAATATGATCCTACTACTTATGCTAAATATCATGGCATTAGTGAAGAAGATAATAAAGAAGGGGGAAATTGGCTCACTTTATTAAAGCATGCTCCTAAAGCATTTTGGACTGTAACTTTAGTTCAATTCTTCTGCTGGTTTGCATTCCAATATTTATGGACTTATTCAGCAGGTGCAATTGCTAAAAATGTATGGAATACTACGAATGCAACTTCTGCAGGCTATCAAGCAGCCGGTAACTGGTATGGTGTTTTAGCTGCGGTTCAATCAATTGCAGCTGTAGTTTGGTCATATGTTTTGGCTAAAGTTCCAAATAAATACCACAAGCTTGGTTATGCAGGTAGTTTATTCTTAGGAAGCCTTGGATTTATTTCAGTATTCTTTATTCATAGCCAATGGGCATTGATTATCTCTTATACTCTGATTGGTATTGCTTGGGCTGGAATGAATACTTATCCATTAACTATTGTTACAAATGCCTTATCTGGTAAGCACATGGGTACTTATTTAGGTTTATTCAATGGTTCAATTTGTTTACCACAAATTGTTGCTTCTGTTCTAAGTTTTGGTTTATTCCCATTACTTGGAAATTCTCAAGTTAATATGTTTGTTTTAGCTGGAATTGTATTATTAATTGGTGCTTTATCAGTTGGAACAATTAAAGAAACATACGAAAACTAATTTTTTAATAGTGAAAGGAATTTATAATAATGAAACGTACTTTTGATATTTCACCTTGGAACGTTGCTACTAAAGCATGGGATCCTCAAGATAAAAGATTACAAGAATCAATGACTAGTTTAGCCAATGAAAACCTCGGAATGAGAGGATTCTTTGAAGAAGGTTATTCTGGTGATCATATGCAAGGAGTTTACTTAGGCGGGGTTTGGTTCCCAGATAAAACTCGTGTAGGTTGGTGGAAGAACGGTTATCCAAAATACTTTGGTAAGATGATCAATGCTGTTAACTTTATGAAATTGATTATCAAAGTTAATGGAGAACAATTAGACCTTAATAAGCAAACACCAAAGGATTTCAATTTAGACTTAGACTTAAAATCAGGCATTTTAAAGCGTTCATTTAAGGTAGAAATTGGCGATAGTGAATTACAATTTACTTTTGAACGTTTTGTATCTGTAGTTCAAAAAGAATTAGTTGGTCAAAGAGTTACTGTTAAAAACTTGAGCAATTCTAATGTTAATGTTGAAATCACTAGCATGATTGACGCTGATGTTTACAATGAAGATTCTAACCATGATGAACAATTCTGGGATGTTTTAAGTAAAAAAGCTGATGGTGCTCATGCCGAAGTAATGTCAAAGACTAAGCCAAATGACTTCGGGGTTCCTCAATTTACAGTAGGAATGAAGACTACAACAGTTACTGATTTAAAGCATATTGAAGATGGAACTAGTGATAAAACTGCTTATAATGTTTTTGCTGGTGAAATTAAGCCAAATTCTGAAATCAACTTTGAAAAGAGAACAGTAGTAGCTACTTCACGTGATTTCGATACAGAAGATGAAATTGAACAAAGACTTGATGAGTTAGCAGCTAAGCTTGATGCAGAAAGCTTTGATGCTTTACTTAAACCTCATGAAGAAGAATGGCATAACCGTTGGACTAAATCCGATGTGGTTATCAATGGCGACGAAGAAGCACAGCAAGGAATTCGTTTCAATTTATTCCAACTCTTCTCTACATACTACGGTCAAGATTACCGCTTAAATATCGGACCTAAAGGCTTCACTGGAGAAAAGTACGGTGGTGCTACCTACTGGGATACTGAAGCTTACTGTCTTCCTGTTTATCTTGGGGTTGCAAACCCAGAAATTGCCCGTAACTTGTTAATGTACCGCTATAAACAATTAGATGGTGCCTATGTAAATGCTAAAGAACAAGGATTAGATGGTGCTTTATTCCCAATGGTAACTTTCAATGGTATTGAATGTCACAATGAATGGGAAATTACTTTTGAAGAAATTCACCGTAATGGGGATATTGCCTATGCAATTTATCTCTACACTAATTACACTGGAGATAAGTCATATGTTCTTCATGAAGGTGCAAAAGTTTTAACTGAAATATCTCGTTTCTGGGCTGATCGTGTGCACTACTCACAAAGACAAAACAAGTATATGCTTCATGGTGTAACTGGCCCTGATGAATACGATAATAATGTTAATAATGATTGGTACACTAATTTATTATGTAAGTGGACTTTGAACTATACATTAGAAATTTTAGATGAAGTTGATGCAGATACAGCTAAAAAGCTTGGAGTTTCTGAAGATGAAAAACGTCGCTGGAAGGGAATTGCGGATAATATGTATTTACCATATGATCCACAAAAGGATATCTTCCCAGAAAATGATGGCTTCTTAGATAAAGATTTAACACCAGTTTCAGAAATTCCTAGCGATCAATTACCATTGAACCAAAACTGGTCATGGGATAAAATTTTACGTTCACCATACGTTAAACAGGGGGATGTTATCCAAGGACTTTGGGACTTTATTGATGACTTCACTAAGGAAGAAAAGAAGCGTAACTTTGACTTCTACGAACAATTTACAGTTCACGAATCAAGTCTTTCCGCATCAGTTTACTCGATTATTGCAGCTGATGTTGGTTATGAAGATAAGGCAGTTGAATTGTATGAACGTTCAGCTAGATTAGACTTAGATAACTACAATAATGATACTGATGATGGCCTCCACATTACTTCAATGACTGGTTCATGGTTAGATATTGTTCAAGGATTTGCTGGCATGAGAGTTCGAAATGGTGAATTGCATTATGCTCCATTCTTACCAAAGAAGTGGGATTCATATAAATTCCGTCAAACATTTAGAGGTCGAATTTTAGAAGTTACTGTTGATAAGACTGGCACTAAGATTGAATTAATTTCTGGTGATCCAATTACAATTGATCTTGCTGGTAAGAAACTTAACTTAAAGTAGGGGGATAAAATGAGTTTTTCTGATTTAAAAGGGTTCGCATTTGATTTAGATGGTGTTATTGCAGATACAGCTAGATTTCATGGTCAAGCTTGGCGTCAAATTGCTGACAAGGTTGGTACTGAGTGGACACCAGAATTAGCTGATGGTCTAAAAGGTATGAGTCGAATGGATTCATTGGAACTAATTTTAAAATCTGGCAATCATGAAAATGAATATACTCAAGAAGAAAAAGAAGCCATTGCTAAAGAGAAAAATGACAACTATTTAAAACTTGTAGAAACTTTAACTCCTGATGATGTCTTACCTGGAATGCGTGACTTGTTAGAAGATTTAAAGAATAAAGGTTATCATTTGGCTTTAGCTTCTGCTTCTAAAAACTCTCCTAAGGTTTTGAAATATTTGCAAATTAACGATTACTTTGAGGGAATAGTTGATCCAGCTAAATTAACTCATGGTAAGCCCGATCCTGAAATTTATTTAGAAGCTGCCAAGATTATGAATTTGTCTCCTGACCAAGTTGCTGGTTTAGAAGATGCTCAAGTTGGTATTGATTCTATTAATCGTGCTGGTGAAATTTCAATTGGTATCGGAAACACTTTAAAGAATGCCGATGTAAAATTTGGTGATACTAGAGAAGTAACTTTGGAAGCTATTGAAAAGCAACTGAATAATTAGTTGATATAGAGAATTTTCAAAATTAATATATAGAAAAAACATGTTCCGAGCTTCAATCGGAGCATGTTTTTGTATTGATCTAAATGTGAAATAAAAAAGATAGGTAAAACTCGCATGTTTTACCTATCTTTTTATTTAGGGTGTTTGACAAAGTGCTACATAGCATGTAGTACACTATTGACTTTTATTAGTGGTCTTCGTGATTAGTAAAGTAACGGTAATCTTTGCTCTTATCGAACATAACACCACGTGCGTTTTCACCGTTTGAAACGGAGAATTCAGCCTTTGGATATTTACTCTTAACTTCATCTTCCATTAAATTACGAAGCATTTCATTATTTGCAAGAACCGAACCAGTAAGAGCAATCTTCATTGGCTTAGGATCTTCGTAACGATCTAAACCAATAATGATGTCACGAGCTAAAAGATGAGCTTGTTCCTTGATAACAGCAGAAGCATCTGGATCACCTTGATCTGCAAGCTTAGCCACGTGAACGGCCATTCCTGCAACTTCTGAGTTAGCCATCTTGTAGAACTTAGCGTTACATTCATCCATGTGTTCAACATTGAAGAATTTAGTAAACATTGGAATCAAGGCGTTGTCTTCACGCTTATCCCAACTAAGAAGGGCAGATTGCATTGCGCTCTTAGCGATTGCATAACCAGAACCTTCATCGCCTAAAATGTTACCATAACCACCTACTGCGATTAAATGGCCATCTTGTAAACCGTTAAATACAGAACCAGTTCCGGCAATAACTAAAGCACCATCTTCACCTTCAAGTCCGCTGTAAAGGGCAAGAAGGGAGTCGGTAATTGCTCGGGTTGGGAGGTTGTTGATTCTTGAAGAAATTGTGGCTGCAACTTCTGGAGCGTTTCCGACAACAGATAAACCAGCAATTCCTACAAGAACACGCATACAATCGCCATCAATCTTATCAAGCAATTCATTTACAGTATCAGCGATGTTGTTAATACCGCCTTCGTAATCAGCATTAATTTGGCCAGGACCACCTTCTGCGCGGCCGAGTTCCTTGCCATTTAAGTCATATGCAATAGCAGTGGAGTGAGTACCACCAGCGTCAACACCAATTTGGTATTTGAGAGTCATAGCTACTCTTCTTTCTATTTAAAATTTTGTGAACGTATACATTTTATTACAAAATGAATAGTTAGGTCTAGTAGAAATTACAATGATAGCGTTAACACTTGCGTTTCTTTAGAAAAATTAAAGTAAATAACGAAATAATTACTCCGATAATCAGTGCAAATGGAACATAAACTAGCTTTAGATCATGCTTTCCTTTAGTTATTTGTATTGATAAGAAAGTATTTGCAAATAACTTCTTTTTAACTAAATGACCGTTATCAAGAATAAGCCAATTTCTATTGAAAGGAATTGTAGTAGCTAAAGTTTGAGTTTTATCTGTAGAAAAGTGACTGCGTATTATTAATCCCTTTTGTGAAAAGGAAGGCTGATTTTGTAAAAATTGCTGACTAAGTTGTGACACTGCTGAATTATTCAATTCCCATAAATTAATGCCATTGAGGTCTAATTTTCTATTTTTTATATTAAAAATTATTTTTATTTTTTGTCCTTTTTGATGATAGGCAAAATTGATCAGGCGACTTTGAGGATCACGAGTATCAATATTGATATTGGTGCCGTTGATGAATAAATCAGTTTGATCATTATTTAAAGTATCAGGGAGTTCTAAATAGTAAGAATTTTGAGTAGAAAGAATAAAGTTAAAAGAGATACTGGTAGGTTTGGCAATGTTTTTTTGAGTGAATTCTAAATTGTTATCGGGGCTAGAGGTAGCGTTAATAGTTTTAGTTGACGGAAGAATAATGCTATGAAATAGTGGACTTTTATTTGTAGTTATTTTATTGAAAAGGAGTACCTGATTTCTAGTGGGATTATCTTCATCAAAATGAATTTTTGTAGCTGAAGCTGAGGTCAAAAAAAGTAATGGGAAAGCTGTTTGATTTTGATAAAGATTTAATCCCGAAAATTGCTTAATAAAATGATACCCATTTACATCAAGACGTTCATTTTGATTGTCAAAACTCAATTTTTTGTAAGCGTAATTAGGAGTAAGGTAATATTTGATACCTAAAATATTATCTGTAATGGGGCTCCCCCCATAGTTAGTGTAAGAATTACTATTGTGGAGATAACCTAAATTTTGCAAAAGAGTTAAAACTTTTTGATCACTAATAGAGTTAAAATTGCTGATGCCATAATAATTGGCGGTAAAGGGATCGTCATCTGAGCGGTAGAAGGTTTTCTCTACTCGATAAAATCCGGGATTAGTTTTTTTGAGGTATTGGGTTACTTGATTAGTGGTTTTACTAAAATTTTGATAATCTGCATTATTTTGATAAGCCAAATTGTTTAAAGATAAAATAGTGTTAACAGTAATTTCGATAATGATAATTCCAAATAAAAGTTTTCCGCTAATTAGATTTTGATTATATAAAAAGCAAATATAAATAACGGCTAACGCTAAGAAAAGGCAAGAAATAATCAGATTGGTATTATTAAGAAATTCAATTTTGTTGGTAATAAAAGCAAGATAGAAACTAAGCCCAGTCCCTAAAATTGCAATAAAGATTTTCTGCACGGTAGATAGTTGACTTTGCTGTTTAATAAATAAAGTAGCTAAGTTCAAACTAAAGAAAATCAAGATAAAACTAAATCGTCCCGGATACCAAACTGGAAACTGTCCCAAATGCCAAACTAAAACTAATGGAGTCCAAAATAAGGAAAATACTAAGAAAATAAATAGCAGTAAATTAGCTAATTTTGGTTTCCAGTCAATTTTATTACTAGTAAAGTAGGTCATGATAAATAATAAAAATGGCATCGTCAGGTAGATATTGGGCATCCCTGCTTCCATTTCATGAAAACTGTAAGCTCCCAAGGCTAACTTACTTAATTCTTCAAAAGGAGAAAATTGAAAACCGAAACTCCAGTGAGCTGGCGACGATGCCTTTCCAGCTAGCATTTCAAAAAGAACTGGTAATAAAATAAATGCACTAATTAAAGAGCCTAGAATACTTGCCTTAAAGTAATTTATTAAAGCTTCTTTTTTAAATTGGGTAAAAGCTAATTGGCTTAAAAAGTATAAAAATCCAAATAGAAGCACCATAAAGCCAGTATAAAAATTGGTGAACCAAAGCAAAAAAGTTAATAAGATAAGATGATTGGTCTTGTTATAAAGACAGTGATCAATTTCATTGACCAGTAAAGGTAATAAAATAGCAGAATCCAGCCACATCAAATTGAAATGATTGGCAATTACGTAGCCGCATAAGGCATAGGCTAAGCTGCTACTGAGAGCGTAGTAATCAGGAATGCGTTTTTTCCAATAGAAAAAACTGCTTACTCCCATTGCGCCTATTTTTAGAGTAATGAGTAGAAGAATAGCAATTGGAAGTTGATTTTTTGAGAATAAAAATAGAATAAGATTGAACGGACTCAGTAAATAATAGGCATCTGTGCCCAGCATGGAATTGCCCAAACCATTTTGGAAGCTATAGATCAAGTTTGAAGGATGAGTAAAAAGAGAATTTCGTAGGAATGAAAAGAAATCTACGTATTGCTGTCCTAAATCTACAGTCAAAATGTTAAATTTATGGAGGGCGAAATACATGAAAAATATGATAAAAGGAATAAAAAAACTTAAATAGTATGGTATTTTAGACTTGGTAAATAAATTTTGTTTTAAATAGTTATCTTTTTCTTGTAGCATATTAAAATTTGTCAAAGCTCCTTATTCAATTATAGAAATGATAAGATCTTTTTGTTAAAATAATTGTCAGTTTAGTAAGGGACGATGTACGTGAATTATTTTAGAAAAAATAGTGGCACTGGTTCAAATAAACAGGCCTCAACACCACTTAGAATGAAGATCATTCTAGGAATAATTTTTATTCTGTTTGCAACATTGATTGGTCAATTAGCATACTTGCAATTGGCTTATGGATCTCGTTTTAAATCAGAAGTTCAAAAATCTGATTCTACTGTAGTCTCAAGTCAAGTACCTCGAGGGGTTATGTATGATGCTAAAGGTCGAGTTTTAGTTGGAAATAAGGCTAATAACGCTATAACTTACACCAAAGGCGCCTCGACTTCAAGTGAACAGATTTATAAAATTTCTAATGCTTTGAGTAATTATATAAAAATTACTAACGAGAAACCAACTGAACAGCAGGAAATTGAATATTACCTAGCTGATCCGGATGTTTCAAAACGTGAACTTGCCAAATTACCGGCTTCTCAAAAGAGTCAGAAATTAGAACAAGCACAAATTACTCAAAATGTTGAAAATCAGGTTCGTAAAGAACATATTAAATTAAATAGTAAACAAAAAACAGCAGCTTTAATTTTTAATAAGATTTCAGGAGCATACACACTTTCAACAATCTATATTAAGAATAAAGATTTGACTAATAAAGAAATTGCTGAAGTAGGTGAACACCTCTCTGAATTACCAGGGGTCGGTATTGGTACTGACTGGCAACGGTCATATCCAAATGGCTCATCTATTCAAAGTATCATTGGATCGGTTTCTACTGAAAAGTCAGGTTTGCCAAGTGATAATTTACAATATTACTTAACTCAGGGCTATTCTAGAAATGATCGTGTAGGTACCTCATACCTGGAAGAAGAATATGAACCTCTTTTAAAGGGAACTAAGTCAACTAGTGAAGTTACTACTAAGGGTAATGGCGATATCCAACAAACTAAGACAGTTTATAAAGGACAAGCCGGTGCTAGTTTGATGTTGACGATTGACGCTAAGTATCAAAAAGAAGTCCAATCTACTTTAAAACGAGTATACAATAATGCTTTGTCAGCTGGAGCTGCTCGCTATTCTAATGGGGCTTACGCAATCGCAATGAATCCAAAAACTGGAGCGCTTTTGGCAATTGCGGGTTTAAGTCATGATCCGAAAAAGAATAAAACTACTGAAAATGCTTTGGGAGCAATTAACCAATCATTTGTTATGGGATCCGTTGTTAAAGGTGCAACTGTTTCAGGTGGTTTAATTAATAAAGTTATTACTCCAACTAATAATACTTTGCCAGATACGGCAATTTATTTACCAGGGTCTTCAGTTAAGAAGTCAGTTTACCCAATCGGAACTTTCGGTTCTTTGGATGCTGAAACGGCTTTGGAAGTCTCAAGTAACATTTATATGATGCACTTGGCTATGAACTGGGTAAAGGCTAAATACGTACCTAAGACCTATATCAATATGCCTAATGATTCTTTTGAAATTTTAAGACGTAATTTCAATATGTTTGGTTTAGGCCAAAAGACCGGTGTTGATTTACCAGGAGAAGTTTCAGGTATTCAAGGTAAGTCATTTAATTCAAAGGGCCAAATTTTATCTGGTTCTGTACTGGACTTGGCATATGGAAACTATGATGCTTATACCCCAATTCAATTAGTACAATATGTTTCTACAATTGCCAATGGTGGTTATAGAATGCAACCATATGTGGTTCAATCAGTAGGTAAGACTAGTTCAGATGGGAAGAAGATTTACATTAACTACAATAAGACACCTAATGTCCAACAACAAATTCCTTGGACTCAAGATGAATTAAATGTGGTTCGTCAAGGTTTCTGGCGTGTGGTTCACGGAACTAATGGCTGGGGTACTGCCCACCCATTAAAGAATGTAAAGCCATCAATTTCAGGTAAGACTGGTACTGCTCAAACTTTCTACTATGATCCAGATAATCCTAACCGTAAGAATCCACCAGAATTAATTAACGCTACTTTTGTTGGTTATGCTCCTTCAAATAATCCTAAGCTTGCCATTGCGGTGGTATTCCCCGGTTTAGATCCAGATATGGAAGGAACGTACACTTTACAAGTAGCTAAAGAAATGGTCCAAGATTACTTTAAGTTACATAAATAAAAAAATACTGGTCAAATGCTCAGAAAAATGCTATTCTAATACAGTCAGAATATAAATTGTAGGTGGTGAAAGAAATGGCAGATAACATCATTTTGGAATGCACCGAATGTGGCGATAGAAGTTACTTATCCAAGAAGAACAAGCGTAAGCATCCGGAACGTTTAAGTTTAAAGAAGTATTGCCCAGTCGAAAGACACGTAACACTTCATCGTGAAACTAAGTAATAAACCCAAGATAGCAGGTCTAGATGCCTGCTATCTTTTGTTATTGGTGAAAAAATGGAAAAAATAGATTTACGCAAGAAACAAATTGAAAGTTTAAAAGAGTTTGCTGACGAAAATCAGAAAAAAATTGAGGATAAAAAACTTTTAGATAAGTTTATGTCAACAAATTTATGGAAAAATAGTCAATCTATTGGAATTACTTCTTCTTTGCCTATTGAAGTTGATACTTCAGAACTAATTGCCCGTTTGTGGGATGAAGGAAAAGACGTCTATTTAGCTAGAGCAAATAATGATCCTGATCATACTCAAGACTTTTTGGAATATACTTATATGACCAAACTTAAAAAATCTAAGTTTGGAGTAGATGAAGTAGCAAATCCTGATGCGAAAATCAATAATGAATTAGATTTAATTGTAGTACCAGGATTGGCCTTCGCGCTTGATTCCCATGCCCGTTTAGGTTTTGGTGGAGGGTATTACGATCGCTTTTTAAAGAAGTATCCTACTAAAACAATTGCTTTAGCTAATTCAAGGATGATTTTTGAACATGCTCAATGGCCAGTAGAAAATTTTGATGTTCCAATTCAGACTATTATCACTCCAACTAAAATTTATAAGTAGAGGTAGCTATGAATCGAAAACTAAACTTTAATACGACCTTCGTGACCTTTGGAATCTTGATTGTTTTGCTTGTCGTATTTATTGTCGAAATTTTTATGGGTGGTTCGGAAAATAACTATACTTTAATGAAAATGGGTGCAATGAGCAATTATGCCGTTGTTGCAGGTAATCAATGGTGGCGACTTTTTACAGCGCAATTCTTACATATTGGGGTGCTGCACTTAGTCTCAAATGCAGTGATCATTTACTACATGGGTCAATATATGGAGCCTATGCTAGGCCATTTGCGCTTTTTACTTGTTTACTTACTCTCCGGAATCGGCGGAAACTTACTTAGTTTAGCTTTAGGTAGTGATAAGGTAATTAGTGCAGGTGCTTCAACAGCTTTATTCGGCTTATTTGGGGCAATGACTGCAATTGGTTTGCGTAATATGAAAAATCCAATGATCAGCTATTTGGGACGGCAAGCCTTTGTTTTAGCTATTGTTAATATTGCTTTGGATTTATTTGCGCCAAATATTGATATTCAAGGTCATATTGGTGGTTTTATAGCGGGATTCTTGCTAGCAATTATTGTTGGTGATCGAACAATGCGTAAATATAATCCAAAATGGCGCGTGGTTGCAGCCGCTGTATTGATTGTTTATGTAGTGTGGACTGTTAGATTAGGAATGGTAGTCAAATTCTAATGAAGACTTTATATGATGTTCAACAATTTCTAGAAAAGTATGGTGTTTTAGTTCATGTTGGAAAAAGAATTTGGGATATTGAATTAATGGCAATTGAGCTCGATAATATCAACCATTCAGGTTTAATCGATAAGCATGATTATTTGGTAGCTAAGCTTATTTTGCAACGTGAGCATGAAATTGAAGAACGTAAAGAAAAAAGATCCTAAAAATCGTTCTATTTAATTTTCTTTAGTGTATTATTAATAGTATAAGTTTTTTAGAGGGGCAGAATGAATTTATGTCAATTTTGGTTATTATTGATACCGTTTTAATCATTATCATTCTTGGTATTGGGGGAGTGTGGCTTTTTAACAAAATTCAAGCTAAACGTCTTGGTGGCGCACTCACTAACGAAGAATTTAAAGACGGCATGAGAAAGGCTCAAATCGTTGATTTACGCGAAAAACAACCATTTAAGCGTAAGCATATTGATGGTGCACGGAATTTGCCATATACCATGCTTAAATACAATTACACTGAGCTTAGAAGCGATTTGCCCGTCTATCTTTATTCAGATTCTGTGACTGTAACTTTAAGAGCAGCTAGATTTTTGAAGAAGAAGGGCTTTAAGTCAATTCATTGGCTTGATGGCGGCTTTGAAAACTGGAAAGGCCGCACTAAGGCATCTAAATATTAATGAATAAGCAGCATTTGATTTTTTCAAATGTGCTTTTTTAGTATCTTGAAAAGGAATTAATATGCAAAAAGTATTGGCAATCGTAGGGCCAACGGCTGTTGGAAAAACAGAACTAGCAATTAAATTGGCTAAAAAATTGAATGGGGAAATCGTATCGGGTGATTCCATGCAGGTTTATCAAGAAGTTGAAATTGGAACTGCAAAAGCAACTAAAGAAGAGCAAGCTGAAGTAAAACATTACTTAGTAAATACACGCTCAGTTTTTGAGCCGTATTCAGTTAAGGACTTTGTTGATCAAGCGACAGCGGCAATTACCGAAATAAGTAAAAAAGGGAAGTTACCGATAATTGTTGGCGGAACTGGTTTTTATGTAAATGCATTGCTTAATAAGATGCAATTGGGTGAAAAAACTGCTCAAGAAAAAAGTGTTACTCAAAAATGGGAAAACTATTTAGCTGAAAATGGTGCTGAAAAGCTCTGGCAACAGCTGCATGATAAGGATCCAGTAGCAGCTGAAAAAATCCCCATTTCTAATAGTCGTCGGACTCTGAGAGCCCTTACGGTTATTGATCGAACTGGTAAAAAGTTTTCTGAACAACAAGAAAAAATTGAGCCTCGCTATGATTATTTGATTATTGCTTTGAATTCAAAAAGGGCAAAAATTTATGATCGAATTAACCAAAGAGTGGATAAAATGATGGATTTGGGAATGCTGGATGAAGCCAGATTTATTTATGAAAATCGTGGCCAGGAGCATCAGATCTTGCAAGCAATTGCCTATAAAGAGTTCTTTCCCTATTTTGAGAAAACCGCAAGTTTGGAAGAATGTATTGAAAGTTTAAAAACAGCATCACGCCGATATGCAAAAAGGCAGCTAACATATTTTCGTAATAAGTTGCCGGTGGAGTGGTTTGATCCTTTAGAAGATCCAAATTGTGAGCAAGAAATTTTAGAAAAAGTGGAAGAGTGGTTAAATGTTTGATATTCCAGAAGAATTACAAAAACTAGTTGTAGAAGTTGATAAACAAATTGATCCTAAACTTAAGGAAATTGATGATCAAATTGTTTATAACCAGGCTAAAGTTTTGGATGCCTTTAGAAAAGAAGAGGTGGCAGAGGCGGATTTAACAGGTGTAAATGGCTATGGGGACGATGATATGGGGCGTGACAAGCTGGACCGAGTTTATGCACGTGTTTTTAATACGGAAGCTGCGGTTGTACGCCCTCAATTTGTATCTGGCACCCATACCTTGTTTACTGCCTTAAACGGCAATTTGAATTATGGGGAGAACTTAACTTATTTGACTGGGATGCCTTATGATACGATGCAAGAAGTGATCGGGTTAACTCCTAAAAAGCAGGGAACTTTGATGCAACGTGGAGTAAAGTTTTCTTATGTTCCTTTGAAAGATGATGGTGAGATTGATTATCAAGAAGCTAAAAAGGTTCTATTAAAGAATAAACCAAAGATTGTTGCTATTCAGCGTTCAAGAGGGTATGCCACTAGAAAAACTTATACTGTTCGTCAAATTAAGGAAATGATTGATTTTATCAAGAAAACAAGTCCAAAGAGTCTGATTTTTATTGATAATTGTTATGGTGAATTTTCTGAAAAACATGAACCAACTGAATATGGGGCTGATTTTATGGCAGGCTCCCTCATTAAAAATGCTGGTGGAGGTATTGCTCAGACAGGTGGCTATGTGGTTGGAAGAAAGGATTTGATTGAAAATACTAAGATTGCTTTGACGGCTCCGGGATGTGCTGATGAAGGAGCAACTATGAGTAATTTGCATGATTTTTATGAAGGATTCTTTATCGCCCCTAATGTAGTGGGAATGGCCGAAAAAGGAATGATCTTTGCGGCTGCTATCTTTGAAAAAATGGGGATGAATGTCACACCACGTTGGGATGAAACGCGTAGTGATGTCATTGAAACCATTATTTTTGAAGATCCGAATAAAATGCAAAAATTTGTTAAAGAAGTGCAAAAATATTCTCCAGTAGATTCTTTTGTAAATCCAGAGGCTTATCATATGCCCGGATATGAAGACAAAGTTATTATGGCAGCCGGCAATTTTGTTTCAGGATCCACAATTGAATTTTCTGCAGATGGTCCAATTCGTCCACCATATGCCGTTTATATGCAAGGCGGTTTGACCTATGCCCATGATAAAGTTGCCATTATTAATGCGGTTAAAGATATGTTTTTTAGCTAATTAAATTGGACTTTAATAGCTAAAGGTTCGGATTTGGTGAGAATTTTAATCTTTTTAAACATTTTATAAAGATATTAAAAAATACAGTAGACCAATTTGACTTTTTTAAATTGGTCTGCTATTCTATTAGACAGTTCTACGAAGAGAAAAGAAATCGTAATAGGACCGTACCAATTAATAGTTATTTTTAATTTTTAGGTGAAAAATTATGAGTAAAACAGTTACAGCAGAAGATATTAGAAAAAGTGTTGAAGACAACGACGTTCATTTTTTGAGACTGGCTTTCACTGATGTTAACGGTACTTTAAAAGCCGTTGAAGTTCCAAAGAGCCAATTGGATAAAGTTTTGACTAACGATATTCGTTTTGATGGTTCTTCAATTGACGGATTTGTTCGTCTTGAAGAAAGTGATATGGTTCTTTACCCAGACTTCTCAACTTGGTCAGTACTTCCTTGGAGCGATGAACGTGGCGGCAAGATTGGTCGTTTGGTATGTTCAGTTCACAAAACCAATGGCGAACCATTTGAAGGTGACCCAAGAAATAACTTGAAGCGTGTGCTTAAAGAAATGGAAGAAATGGGCTTCTCAGATTTCGATATTGGTTTTGAAGCTGAATTCCACCTCTTCAAATTAGGTGAAGATGGTAATTGGACTACCGAAGTTCCAGATCACGCATCATACTTTGACATGACTTCAGATGACGAAGGTGCAAGATGTCGTCGTGATATTGTTGAAACTTTAGAAAATATTGGTTTTGAAGTTGAAGCAGCTCACCACGAAGTAGGTGACGGTCAACAAGAAATCGACTTTAGATTTGATGATGCTTTAACTACTGCCGACCGTGTTCAAACCTTTAAGATGGTTGTTCGTGAAGTTGCTAGAAAGCATGGATTGTTTGCAACCTTTATGGCTAAACCAATTCAAGGCGAAGCTGGTAACGGTATGCATACTAACATGTCATTATTCAAGGATGGTAAGAATGTATTTTATGATAAGGATGGCGAATTCCACTTATCAGATACTGCCCTTCACTTCTTGAACGGTATTTTGGAACATGCTCGTGCAATTACTGCAATCGGTAACCCAACTGTTAACTCATATAAGCGTTTAATTCCTGGTTTTGAAGCTCCAGTTTACATTTCATGGGCTTCAAAGAACCGATCACCACTCGTACGTATTCCAGACGCTGAAGAAATTAATACTCGTCTTGAAATGCGTTCAGCAGACCCAACTGCTAACCCATACTTGCTTCTTGCAGCTTGTCTTACTGCCGGCCTTCAAGGTATTAAGGAAGGTAGAAGACCTATGGATCCAATCACTTCCAACGTCTTTGAAATGACTGAAGAAGAACGTGCACAACGTGGTATTAAACCACTTCCATCAACTCTTCACAATGCTATCAAGGCATTCAAGGCTGATGAACTTATCCAAAGCGCATTAGGTGAACACTTAACTCAAAGTTTCATCGATTCTAAGGAATTAGAATGGGCACAATACACTCAATCTGTTTCAGATTGGGAAAGAGACCGTTACATGGGTTACTAATATTAATTAGGTCAATAAAAAAGTCGCTGTCAAAAAGTTGGCAACGGCTTTTTTCTATGGTTAAATTTTATAGAGGTGAAAAACATGACATTACCATTTAAAGCAGTCGCCGTTGACATGGACGGCACTTTTTTAGACGATAGAAAGCAATATAATCATGAGCAATTTGATAAGATTCTGACTGAATTTGAAAAGCGGGGAGTTCATTTTATTGTGGCTTCTGGCCGTCCTTATGCACGACTTAAGCAAGATTTTAGTGAATTTGCTGATAGAATGGATTTTGTGACTTTAAACGGTTCTCGTTTGATCATTGAAGGAAAAGATGCCGGTGGCTATCCTTTGAATCGTCAAGACGTGCTAGATTTGATTCATGAGGTTCATGATAAATATGGTAAGATGGCGACGATGGTCTTTGAAGAAGGGATCGCATATTTAAATACTGAGATCCCTAAAGAAGAACGCGACTTTTTGGCATATTTTGCTGGTAAAAGTGATGTTGTTGATGCTTGGCGTGATTTGCCAGAAGGTGATATTTATCAAATCACTTTTAATATGGATAGCAGTAAGGCTAAGGAAATTGAAGATGCCTTCAATAAGACCCATGTTAACCAGATTTCTGCTTTTGCTTCAGCTAATACTGCTATTGACGTGAACGTAAAGGGGATTAGCAAGGGAACTGGGCTTAAGAGATTGCTTGAAAAGTTAGGCATGACTGGAAAAGACTTGATTGCCTTTGGTGATGGCGGCAATGATATTGACATGCTCGACTTTGCGGAATATTCATATGCGATGGCTAATGGGATGCAGGAAGTTAAAGATCATGCTAAATTTGTTGCTCCGGCTAATACGGAGAATGGGGTTTTCAAAGTTCTTCAAGAATATTTAGATAAAGATTAGAAAAATATTTGAAAGGTTATCTATTCAAGATAGCCTTTTTTGTTTTTTAAATAATATCGCTTACATTGAAAAGTTTTACTTACGAAGAAAAATTTTTTCTGATAAAGTAATCAACGTTGTTGAAAAAAGGAGGAATTTTTAATGGAAGAAGTAAGTAATGGAATGCAGGCCCGGGTAGAAGTTAGAAACCCTTGGTTTGCGATTCTGCCATTAATGTTGGGAGCCTTTGTGGGGATGTTTAGTGAAACTGCCCTTAATATTGCGCTTCCGCAACTTATGAAGGCTCTTGCAGTTGGTCAGTCTTCAATTCAATGGTTGGTTACTGGATACATGTTAGTAATCGGCATTGTCCTTCCGCTTTCAAGTCTTTTGACTAAGTGGTTTACGACCAAACAATTAGTCATTTCGGGATTAGTGTTTTTTATTATGGGATCACTAATTTCTGGCTTTGGAGTAAGTTTTTCTATGGTTTTAGTGGGAAGAATGATCCAAGGTGTAGGGACGGGGATTATTTTGCCATTAATGTTCACAGTGGCGATGCTTGTATTCCCACCAAACAAATTAGGTTCTGTTAACGGAATATTAGCTTTAGTTATCATGTTTGCACCTGCAATTGGGCCAACTATTACTGGTTTTATTTTAGCAATGGGTTCCTGGCGTGATATTTTCTATACTTTTGTTTTATTTTTGGTAATTGCTTTGGTAATCGCAATTTTCTCAGTTGAAAATGTTAACGAAATTACTAAACCTAAAATTGATTTCTTGTCAATCATCCTTTCCATCATTGGCTTTTCAGGTTTGATTGCGGGAACTAGTTTTGCTAGTCACGCAGGTTGGCTTTCCATTCAAGTATTAGGTTGCTTAATTGTTGGAATCATCGCTTTGGTATTTTACGTTAGACGCCAATTAAAGTTAAATGTTCCAATTTTAAACATGAAAGTCTTCAAGCACTACAACTTCACCTTGGGTGCTGGTCTTGTCATGATTGACTTTGGCATTATTCTTTCTGCCATGTATCTTTTACCACAATATTTACAAAACGGTTTGCTTGTCGCTGTTGCTCTAACCGGGATTATTATGCTTCCAGGGGGTTTAGTAAATGCTTTGGTCTCAGCTGTAGCCGGTAGAATGTATGACAATTTTGGTGCAAAGTGGCCAACTAGAATTGGATTTTTAATTGCTTTTGTTGGGGCATTCTTGCTCAGTATTGTTACTACCAGCAGTCCAATTTGGTATGTAATTTTAGCTCATATTATCTTGATGATTGGGACACCACTTGCGATGTCTCCAGCTCAAACTTCTGCTTTGAACTCCCTGAAAGGAATCGAATCAGCCGATGGCTCTGCGATTTTAAACACGATGCAACAGATTGTAGGGGCCTTAGCAACAGCTTTAGCTACAAGCTTTTTAACTTTGGGAAGAAACAGTGTTAGCGAATCTGAAGCTTTTAGATTTACAAATGGTGTTCATTATGGAATGTATTTCACGATTGCACTGACGGTAGTAGGTTTTATTATTGCTTTATTTGTAAAAGATGACGGCAACTATAGCAAATAGAATTAATGCGGTGATTTTTTCACCGTATTTTTTGTAGTTAAGAAAAGAAAACTGTAAAATAGTACATAATAATAAAAAGCGAGGTTATGATAAATGGAAGATATTAATGTAGAATTTCAAGCTAGCAATCCGCGTAGTGTGAAGCTTCTCGACAAGTTATATGATGGCCACTTGGTGTTGAATGACATCGGTTTTAGACTTAATGAGCAATTAAGTGGTGACGGTGAAATTACCGTTCCTAATGAAGAAGATGTTCAAAACTTGAATGATACCTTTAAAAAGGCAGTTGATACATTTACTCAAATTACTGAAGAATATGGCGATGTAAATCAATTTGCAGAAAACTTTTTTGGCGATACTAAAACTTTTGCTGAAGCTGTGATTACCGAAATGGTTGACTTTAATAATGGAATCGCTGATATTGCTTCTGTTGGACTTGAATCATATGATGATGAAAAGCTTAATGATTGGATTAACAAGATGATGGGTGAAGTTGTTGATACTAACGAAGCTTTCAATAAGTTGATTGGTGAAGAATAAAAGAAAAGACTAGCAAAATATTTGCTAGCCTTTTTTAGGGAGAAAATAGTTATATTAGGGTATTATTTATTTATCTTCGTAGCCTTTTGGATGGCCCTTGTGCCAATTCCAAGCGGTT
>OFHA01000065.1_pt1 | contig 89028 bp, 73 predicted proteins | sample 1521891 | NCBI WGS metagenome assembly OFHA01 (sample SAMEA3504089, study PRJEB24116) | mouse gut metagenome | biome: mouse gut; feature: mouse-associated habitat; material: faeces | place: Denmark | collected 2011
ATATTTACGGCCACGGGGAAGTCATTGCCCTGATCCGGGACATGCTGGACAAACTCCTTTTGAAAAAACAATTGAAGCTGGCAGAAGAACATATCCATATGATTACCGTAAACGACGGGGAAAGCCGGAATATCCTTAACAGGAAAGTCACTTTTTTTGATATACAGTCCACAAAAGAAAAGCAGTTTGGTTTCTGTATGGAGCTGGATGACGGGGAACAGCTGACCTGCTGCGGCGATGAGCCCTATACTCCCTGCATACAAAAATATGCACAAAACAGCAAATGGCTGCTGCACGAAGCCTTCTGTCTGGACGCACAGGCTGATGTGTTCGATCCTTATGAAAAACATCACTCAACCGTCATGGATGCCTGCCGGATCGCAGAAAGCCTGCACGTTGAAAATTTGATCCTCTATCATACCGAAGATAAAAACCTGCCCCATAGGAAAAAGCTTTATGCCGGGGAAGGAAGCCGTTTTTTTCACGGGAATCTGTATATCCCGGATGATTTGGAAGTTATCTCCATTTAGATAAATCAAAAACACAGTCCTTTAAAACAGATTTCCACGCCGGATTTCGTAAATATTTGCATTATGGAAAGGTTGGTGCTATACTAATACGGTTTGAGACGTGATAAATACTGGATATGCGCAGGCACCTGCGCTCATTATGAGGAGTAAATTATGAAACAGAAACGAGAAGATGTAAGAAACATCGCAATCATCGCCCATGTAGACCATGGAAAAACCACTCTGGTAGATGAACTTTTAAAACAAAGCGGCGTCTTTCGTGAAAATCAGGAGGTTGCCGAACGCATCATGGATTCCAATGACATTGAGCGGGAACGGGGCATCACGATCCTTTCCAAGAATACTGCCGTCACTTATAAAGGAACCAAAATCAACATCATCGACACACCGGGCCATGCGGACTTCGGCGGCGAGGTGGAGCGGGTGCTGAAGATGGTGAACGGGGTGATTCTGGTGGTGGATGCCTTCGAGGGAGCCATGCCCCAGACCAAGTTTGTGCTGCGCAAAGCCCTGGAGTTAAAGCTGCCCGTCATTGTCTGCATCAACAAGATTGACCGTCCCGAGGCGCGGCCAAACGAGGTGATCGACGAGGTATTGGAGTTATTTCTGGAGCTGGACGCCGATGACGCCCAACTGGACTGCCCCTTCGTGTTCGCCTCCGCCAAGTCCGGCATCGCCTCCCTGGAGGCGGACCAGCCGGGCACGGATATGACGCCCCTGTTTGAAACCATACTGGACTACATCCCCGCTCCGGAGGGAGATCCCGAAGCCGGGACCCAGGCGCTGATCAGCACCATCGACTACAACGAGTATGTGGGGCGCATCGGCGTAGGCAAGGTGGACAATGGTGTCATCCGGGTAAATCAGGAGGTGGTGATCGTCAATCACCATGAACCGGACAAGCAGAGCAAGGTAAAAGTCAGCAAACTCTATGAGTTTGACGGACTGAACAAGGTGGAGGTAAAGGAAGCCGGCATCGGCTCCATCGTGGCCATTTCCGGCATCGCCGACATCCACATCGGGGACACACTCTGCTCTCCCGATGCCATAGCGCCCATCCCTTTTCAGAAGATCAGCGAACCCACCATCGCCATGCATTTCATGGTCAACGACTCCCCGCTGGCAGGCCTGGAGGGCAAGTTTGTCACCAGCCGCCATATCCGGGACAGGCTGTTTCGGGAGTTGAACACAGATGTTTCCCTGCGGGTGGAGGAAACGGAATCCACGGATGCGTTCAAGGTATCCGGCCGGGGCGAACTGCATCTGTCCGTACTCATCGAGAACATGCGCCGGGAAGGATTTGAATTCGCCGTGAGCAAGGCGGAAGTGCTGTTTCGGACGGATGAGGCCGGACACAGGCTGGAGCCCATGGAACTGGCTTACATTGATGTGCCCAACGAGTATGCCGGAGCCGTCATCGAGAAACTGGGCCAGCGAAAGGGCGAACTGCGGAACATGGGCTCCATCACCGGCGGTACTTACACCCGGCTGGAGTTCTCCATCCCCTCCAGAGGCCTCATCGGCTACCGGGGTGAATTCATGACCGACACCAAGGGCAATGGCATCCTTAACACCGTGTTTGACGGCTACGGCCCCTATAAAGGGGATATCGCCTACAGAAAGCAGGGTTCCCTGATCGCTTTCGAGGCCGGAGAATCCATCACCTACGGGCTGTACAACGCCCAGGAGAGAGGCATCCTGTTTATCGGCCCCGGCGAGAAGGTATACAGCGGCATGGTGGTGGGCCAGACCGGCAAGAGCGAGGATATCGAGATCAATGTGTGCAAGAAAAAACAGCTTACCAACACCCGCTCTTCCAGCGCGGACGAGGCCCTGCGGCTCACGCCTCCCAAGGTCATGAGCCTGGAGCAGGCCCTGGACTTCATCGACACCGACGAACTGCTGGAGATCACCCCTTCCACTCTGCGGATCCGCAAGAAAATCCTGGATCCCACCCTGCGTAAAAGGGCCAACAATAAGAAATAAGCATATAAAAGGAGCCGCTGTGAATCACGCCGGCTCCTTTTCGCATACAAATGTATCCCCTTTAATCTTCATATTTAAAGTAATCAAAATCCGCGCTCTTGCGGCAGCCACAGCCGCCGTTGTTGGCATAGATACCCACCAGAGTGCCGGTGTGGCGCTTGGGATCATCGGGGACGCCTTCATCGCAGAGATAGATGCAGTTTTCCAATACCCCCACGCTCTGCCAGTCCTGTCCGTCATAGCTGTAGTAAAAACTGCGGGTCAGCTTTTCCACCACCACTTTCAGATAGACCGGGGCCTCTTTCACCTCCGGAATCTCTGCCATCAGTTCTTCGCCGTGATTCCGATTGATCACCAGTTGGATCTTACGCCCTCCTTCATAGCACAGAGCGCAGCGAACATAAGTGGCCGTACTGTAATAGCAGGTCAGGCCCGCCTGTTCCCCGTCATGATCCGGGTAATATTCCAGCCGGGTCTCCGCCCTGTAAGACAATTCCTGTTCCCGGCGGAGCAGAGTGTTCTTGGAACGGATCTCATTAAGCTGTCCGTCTCTGGTCCAGATACGGAAATATCCCGGCCGCTCCGTCAGAGACCAAGAGCCATTGTCCGGGTTTCGTACAAACTCCCACTCCAGATTCAGCCTGGCTTCATTGAAATCGTCAAACAGATTTCTCTCAAATACACACTCCGGCAGATCCGGGGCCGTCTGCTCCAGGCTGGGGCCCCTGCCCCCGTTGATGGTCAGCCAGCCGTCTTCGGTCCACTGCACCGGATCCAGTGCAGACTCCCTTCCCACTGTGGTATAATGTCCCTGATTGGGCCTGCCGCAGAGATAGTAACACCACCATTGTCCGTTCTGATCCTGCACCAGCTTGCCATGGCCGCAGCGCTGGATGGGGGCCTGGGGATCCGTCTGCCGCATCACCGGGTTGTGGGGAGAATTCTCATAGGGGCCGTACATATTTTTGCTGCGGGCCATATTGATGCCGTGCCCATAGCCTGTGCCCCCCTCCGCCACCATGGCGTAATAATAGCCGTCCTTTTTCAGCAGATGAGGCCCTTCGGAGCAGCGCTCCCCCGTGCCGTCCCAGGCCGTCCTCATCTCCCCGGCCACCTGCAGACTGTCCCCGCTCAGGGGCACGGCCTGCGCCGCCTTGGCGATGATCATGTACCGGCTGCCGTCCTCCTCCACAAAATGGGAGGGGTCAATATTGTCCACTTCCAGGCAGACGGGCTTACTGTAGGGCCCTTCTGGCCGGTCGGACACCATCACCAGCTGCCTGCGCATCACATTGTTGTCCCGCTTGCCATCCGCATTGAGCCGCAGCGTGGCAAAGATATAAAATCTGCCCTCCACATAGGAGATATCCGGCGCCCAGATCCCATGGGAATCCCTGATATCGCTGATGTCCAGCCACTCCGGGTTGCTGATGGCATGGCCCACGATATGCCAGTGCACCATATCCCTGGAATGGGATATGGGAATGGCCGGGAAATACTGAAAGCTGGAGTTTACCATATAAAAGTCATCCCCTACCCGGATCACGGACGGATCCGGGAAAAAGCCCCTCTGCACCGGGTTGTGATACACTCTTTGTTCGCTCATCGCTCTCCTCCTCGTATAATAAGTTCCGCAACATGCTGTTTTAGTTCCGCATTTTCCACTGTTTACGCTAAGATGCTGTACTGCATCCATTCATAGAGAAGTTCCGTCCCCTCCGTGATCTCCGGCGGCAGCAGCGCCCGGGCCACCAGTTTGAGGTCGTCGGATTCCTGGTCAATGCGTTTCAGCCGGGCATAATCCCCATCTATGCTCACCACCCGATACCGAAATGAATTCATGATTCCCTTCCTCCCTCCGGCTTCCAGCCGCGCAGGAATGCCGTGACGAACACCGCCGAGGAATTCCAGTAGATGGTCATCTCATTCAGGGAGTAGCACTCCTCCCTGTCCAGATAGCATTTCATGGGGGGCGTACCTGCCGGGATCATCCGTATGGCCAGTTCATCTCCGGGCCTTCCGTTGGGGCCGCCGGATACCCATCCCGCCATGGGATCGTCTATGCCGTCCGCCGCCGTGGTGCGCAGATGGGGATACCGATAAGCATGTTCCCCAAATCCTGTGACAAAACTATATCCCGTGATGTTTTTGCCCAGCAGATAGTCGGTCTGGGCCTGGATTACCTCCCGGTAACGAGCCCTGGAGGAAGCCGCCTGCTCTCCCTGTATTTCGCAGGCCAGAGCCAGCAGAATTCCCCTGTTGGTCACTACCATATTGCTGCCCCAGCAGAAATCTTTCGCCTCCATGGCCATGCCGAACGCATTCCGGGTACTCAGACATACCAGCCGGTCCGCCTCTGCCAGTACGGCCTCCCGGAAGAGTCCCAGGATTTCTTCTCCTGCGGTTTTTTCGGAATCTGTCAATACCGCCAGGGCAGCAAAGCCAGCCACATCCGTCCAGCCGAAATCCGTCACTCCAAGGCCGGTGTCCAGAATCTTGCGCAGCACGTCTCTGTATGTCCCCACATTTTCCCCTTTGCGGGCCGCCAGCAGCATCATCTCCGCCGCCGCCCACAGACGTTCGTCCCCATCCGCCCTGTCTCCGTATTCCCCGGTGTTGCTGCCCTCCGGGTTGGTAAATAAAAGCGGCTCCGGATTCTTTTCAAGCCACTGCCAGGACAGCCTCGCCGCTCCTTCCAGGCGGGCCGCAAAAGCATGATCCACGCTGTGATACACCCCCGAAGCCAGCGCCATGCAGGCACAGAAAGCCGCCACAGCCAGGGAAGAGACCGAATAGGCGTAGAAGGGATCCTTATCTTCCTCCGGCATGACAAAAGGCGCATGGCTCCACGCCGTCAGCTTATGATACACGCCGCCGTCTTTCCGCTGCATTTTCAGCATCCATTCCAACTCGTACCGACATTCGTTTAACACATCCGCCGCACCGTTGCCGCTCTCGGGAATGTTCAGCTCTTCTTCAAAGGCTCCGGGATACATTTTGTAAGCATACAGCAGATGGCCTACGGTCACCGCCCCGGGAGTGATATAACGCCCATAATCCCCGGCATCGTGCCAGCCGCCCCGGGCTTCCAGAGTCTGCCCCTCCTCCCCGTAGATCCGGCTGTCCGCCATATGGCAGGCCGCATGAATGTAGGGACCTGCGTATTTTTCCTCCAACGCACAGCCGCAGCGCTGAAAGTAAAGGGCTTTGACCATGGCGTTATGTACTCCGGCATACACATCCTTTCCGATTTCAAAAGTGTCGCTGTGCTCTCCCTGTCCGTCCTCCAGATAATATTTTCCGGCAGCCCGCACACTGCCGAAGTCCAGCGGATATAATGTCTCCCCGCACAGAGGGTCCTGGACCGCAGTCCCCGTCTCTCCCTGCCAGGCCGTCTCTCCCGCCGTATTTTTCAGTACATAGCTGCCCGGCCGGGACACTACCGCTTTTTTGCCGGGGGCATCCGCTTCATACCCCACCTGATTAACCATGATCGCCATACCCATATCCTCCTGTCGCAATTTCGCCGGTTCTCTGCCGGCGCCGCTCTTGCTATAAAGCCAGTATAGCAAAAAAAGGGGCGCTTGAGAAGCCCTCAGTCCCGAAACCTTTCGCCCCGGAAATATTACTGAAATTCTATCTCCCCCTTCTCCAGCAGACTTTTAACCTGACTTCGAGATAATCCTAACACCATGGCAATCTGTTTTTCCCAGCGGATACTCAGTTGATATGGATTCTTTATGGTGATTTCGATCCGATCTCCAAAACTGCTGTTTTCTATGGTTTCGTGCTTCTTTATTTTTCCCATACATTTCCGCATGCTGCTCATTATTGTCTAAAAAGCATGTCATCCGTAAAAGTTTCTTCACGGTGACTTTCCAATTCGCCCTTATCCGGCATATTCCACAAACGTTCAGATATCTTTCTGCTATAGTCCATAAATCGATCTCCTTTTCTGGTTGTTTCTTTGTGGTATAGCGTAACATATTTCAATCCCGCCTTCCGCCTCATGCATTTTTGTTACCAAAATATGAGCCAGTACCGGGTATCAACTCCTATTTTCCTGGTTATGCTTTTTATCGCAAACAAAGCAGTTGTGTATACCCTGTCTTAGGAGTAGAATTATAATCTAAAGTCCGTTTGTGTTTATGGTATTTCCGGTCAAGAAAAAAAATCCGTTTTGTACTAAAATGATATTCAGAAGGGGGGGACGCATTTGAACAAGTCTAACGCAATCAATGGCTCCATCGACTTTATTGAAAGCCGTTTGACCGAAGCCATAGATCTAGGTGAATTGGCACAGCAGGCATTTTTCTCGAAAACGCATTACCAACGGCTGTTTCGTGCCATTGTTGGCGAACCTGTGATGGAATATGTAAAAAACCGCCGGTTACAGCTTGCCTGTCGTGATGTGCAGGCAGGAAATATCGGAATTTTAGATATTGCCCTTAAATATGGCTATGGTTCTCACGAAGGATTCACCCGGGCGTTTAAGGCGTACTTCGGCGTAACCCCCTCCGAATACCGTAAATATAGTAATCCAAACGAAACGGAGGCAGACGTAATGTTATCGAACGAACTATTAAACAGAATTGAACAAAATGCGGAAAAAACTTCCGCAATACTAAGCAATTTCATCGAGGAAGCGGAAAAGCTGGTTTCTCTCACCAATAAAACGGCAGAGTCAGCAGGTGAGAAAGGCGCGGCAGCGACCATTGTCGCTAATGGGTTGAGTCACCTTGCTCAGCGCATGGGACAGCTTAGGAATGAGACTGTAAGGAACTTGACCACAGGGGGTAGGTCCTCTTTTGAAATGTTTGACAGGATATATGCCTTGATCCGCTGCATTGACGATGGGGTTTTCCAGATGCATCTGCTGCGCTTCTTTTGCGGCATTGAAATGGGGCGCATTTCCCCGCCCAAAGACCAATTTGAGGCGATTGATGCAGACTATGCCAAGTTATGCAGTGAATTTGCGGACAATAAGGAACACATGATTGCCTTAATGAACGAAGCGGTTGAACTGCTTAATGAGGACATTAAGCAGGAAGCTGCAAATTGCATGGAAACCTGTATCAAAGAGGTGAATAAAGCCATTGAGATCGGCGAGAGCACTGCGTCCTCGGCACATGCCGCCGCCAAATCGTTGAACCACCGCGGCAGAGCATTCTTTCATATTGCCAAAGAGGTAAGCGCATGCATGGACGTGTTAAAAAATGTGACCGAGGATTTCAATATTCTCCAGGATAATGCTCTCCAGAATTTATCAACTGCCCTTTCTCAATTAGCCAACATTGTTTACAGTATGAACATCCATGGTTTCAACGCTTCCGTTGAAGCCGCCAGAGCAGGCAATCCCGCTGAATGCCTGGCTGCCGCCGAAAAGATAGCGCAATTTACGGAGGTTTTGCAAACCACTTACCGGCAATGTGAAACTCTGTGCAGCGAATATGGGCGCCTAACGGAATTAACAAAACGAAACGGCCCGCAATGTAAGCAGGCTCTTACCGAAAAGCATATTGATGACATCCTTTTTCAAAGCAGAATCGTATCGTCACAATTCGCGCTCGAATCGGAACGCATCAATCGGGAAGCATTCCGTGCTCTTGCTCAGACTGCCATTACAGCCGACACAAATTTGGTAAAAACCCGGAATGTTGCAGAATACCGGGAAGCTATTGCAAAATTCCTTCAAGCATTAAACAGGGAAATTTCCACATTGGAGATTGGCGGCAGTTTTGCCTATTTGGCTAAGGAATATGAGAACTTTCTGAAACACATTTGATCCGGAAATCCACAAAATGCCCTCCGCACCAACGGCGAAAAAACCGTTGCTGCGGAGGTTTAAATAAATTCATCCAATATCTTCCGGGGCCACGCTCTCCCAGCGATGCCTTGGGCAGGCGTTTTTCTTCATGGCGGCCCTCAGTTCCACATAACAGCCGCAGACACGGCACATGCCTTCCAGCAGCAAGTCGCAGTCCTTGCATACCGCAAGCCGTTCCTCGTAGATCGCTTCCGGCGCTTTTAATTTCGGTTCAATATTGGCTATATATTCCTGCAGATTTTTAAAATATTCCTCCTGACCTGCCATTTCCCTTGTCAGGCATTTCCGGCAATATCTCCGGGATTGGGAATCTTCCATCTTATCATACCTCGCATATCCTTTTCAAACCTTCTCATTTCTCCAAACGGCTCACCGATTACCCCAAGCTCCCCATTCGGAATGCATCATACAAAAAAAGCAGGAACGTCTGTCTTACGAGACTTTCCCGCCTTTTCCGCAACGTGCGTTAGAGGATTCGAACCCCCGACCTTTTGGTCCGTAGCCAAACGCTCTATCCAGCTGAGCTAAACGCACACGCGCTGCAGTAACCCCTGCAACAGTATTAATCATACCCCCTTCCAGTGAAAATGTCAAGTCCCATTTTAAAATTTCTTTTAAAAAAAGTATGGTTTTTCCATTTTCTGTGCTATACTGTTAAGGTGGTTTTAAAGAAATACACAAGGAGGACGCATATGCTTGAATTACAGAATCTCTCCTTCCAGGTATCCGACGATACCGCCAGGCACAAAGAGATCATCAAGGATGTAAGCCTGACCTTCGGCGACCATGCCTTTATCGCCATCACCGGTCCCAACGGCGGCGGCAAATCTACCCTGGCCAAGTTGATCATGGGCATAGAACAGCCCACATCCGGCAGGATACTCTTTAACGGCAGGGACATTACCAAAATGAATATCACCCAGCGGGCGGATCTGGGGATCAGCTTTGCCTTCCAGCAGCCAGTGCGCTTCAAAGGCCTCAAAGTAAAAGACCTGATCACCCTTGCCGCCGGGAGTAAAGTAAAACTCTCCGGCGCCTGTGACTACCTGTCCAAAGTTGGCCTGTGTGCCAGGGACTATATAGGCCGGGATGTGGATGCCAGTCTCTCCGGGGGAGAACTGAAACGTATAGAGATCGCCACCATCATCGCCCGCAACACTCCCCTCTCCGTCTTCGACGAGCCGGAAGCAGGGATTGACCTGTGGAGCTTCAACAATCTGATCCAGGTTTTTGAGGAGATGCACCGTGAAAGCGACAACTCTCTGATCATCATCTCCCACCAGGAGCGTATTCTGAATATCGCGGATGAGATAGTCGTGTTGTCGGAAGGCAACGTACAGGCCAGAGGCCGCAGGGAAGACATCCTTCCCGACCTGCTCAAAGGCACCGAGAGCTGCAAGTTTTTTCAATGACACATCACAGGTACACCATAAAACACCAAATTCTAAAGGAAACGAGGTTAGCCAATGGACGAAATACAGAAAAACCTGTTAGAGCAGGTGGCAGGCCTGCATGAGATGCCTGCCGGAGCCTACAATATCCGCGCCAACGGCCGGAGCACAGACCGTGTGACCACCGCCCATATCGACATCGTGACCAAGGAAGACAAACAGGGCATTGATATAGTCATCAAGCCCGGGACGAAAAACGAGAGCGTTCACATTCCGGTGGTTTTAAGCCAGAGCGGCTTGACCGAAATGGTTTACAACGATTTCTATGTGGGAGATGACTGCGACGTGACCATTGTGGCCGGCTGCGGCATCCACAACAGCGGAGACAGTGACAGCCGCCACGACGGCATTCACACATTTTACATAGGAAAAAACTCCCATGTAAAATATGTGGAAAAACATTATGGAAGCGGCGACGGCCGGGGCAGCCGCATTATGAACCCGGAGACGGTGGTGGAAGTGGGAGAAAACAGCTTTATGGAGATGGAGACCGTCCAGATCAAAGGCGTTGACTCCACCAGACGCTCCACCAGGGCAAAGCTTGCCGACGGCGCCAGGCTTGTGGTGACGGAAAAGCTCATGACCCACGGCGCCCAGACCGCCGAGACTTCCTTCCACGTGGATCTGGACGGAAAGGACTCCAGCGCCAACATCATCTCCCGCTCTGTTGCCAGGGACGACTCCAGGCAGCTCTTCCTGTCCAAGATCAAGGGCAACAGCCGCTGTAAAGGTCACTCCGAGTGTGACGGCATCATTATGGACAGGGCGGTCATCAGCGCAGTGCCCGAGATCACAGCCGCAGACCTGGACGCAGAGCTGATCCACGAAGCCGCCATCGGCAAAATCGCCGGGGAACAGCTGGTCAAGCTCATGACCCTGGGACTCACCGAGGCAGAGGCAGAGGCGCAGATTGTAAACGGGTTCCTCAAATAGCGGGCCGCCCCCCAGGGCACGGCAGCCCTCCCTGAAGGCAGCATAATATTTGGATACTGTTTGAACACAGTTCCTGAGAATAAGGCAGATACCTCCTGGAAAAGATAGTTACAAGACAATTCCGGGAGGTATTTTCATGCATAAAGATACATTAAAAACCATTTCACGAAACACGCAGACCATGGACGGCTGCCAGGCCGCCGCCCATGTGGCTTACGCCTTCAGCGAGGCAGCAGCCATCTTCCCCATCACCCCCTCTTCTCCCATGGCGGAGCTCTGCCATGAGTGGGCCTGTGCAGGCCGGGAGAATCTCTTTGGCCAGTCCATGGTCATTTCTCAGATGCAGTCGGAGGCAGGAGCCGCCAGCGCCGTACACGGAGCGCTGCTGGCAGGCTCCCTGGCCTCCACCTTCACCGCTTCCCAGGGGCTTCTGCTCATGCTCCCTGCCCTGTACCGCATGGCAGGGGAGCTCCTGCCAGGTGTGATCCATGTGGCTGCCAGAACCATCGCCACCCACGCCCTGTCCATCTTCGGGGATCACTCTGACATCTACGCCTGCAGACAGACCGGCGCGGCCATATTCTCCCAGAGCAGCGTCCAGGAGGTTATGGACCTGGCGCCTGTGGCACACCTGGCAGCTTGGGAGGGACGGATCCCCTTTCTGAACTTTTTCGACGGCTTCCGCACCTCCCACGAGCTGCACAAAATCCAGGTCTGGGACTATGCCCAGCTGAAAGAAATGCTGGACATGGAAGCGGTATCCAGGTTCCGGGCCCGCTCCCTGGATCCCTCCCAGGGCAGGGCATACGGCTCCGCCCAGAATCCCGACATTTTCTTCCAGGCCAGAGAAGCCTCCAATCCCTACTACCTGGCCCTGCCGGAGATAGTGGAAAAGCAGCTGGACAAGATCAACCAAAGACTGGGAACCTCCTATGGCCTCTTTGACTATTACGGTTCTCCCTGCGCCCGGCATGTGATCATCGCCATGGGCAGTATCTGTGAAACCGTAAAAGAGTACATTGACAGCATGCCAGAAGAAAAATACGGCCTGATCAATGTACATCTGTACCGGCCTTTCAGCGGAAAACACCTGGTGGAGAAACTTCCCAAAAGCGTCAGGCAGATCACCGTGCTGGATCGCACCAAGGAACCCGGCGCCCCCGGGGAACCCCTGTACCTGGACGTGTCGGCGGCTCTGCTCCAGCAGGGAATTGCTCTCAGCTGCCAGTCCTGGGAGTTTTCTGAAAAAGATACGGCAAAAAATGACACTTGTGTCACTTTTTCCGCGCAATCCCAGGCCCACAGCGCCAAACCTCACACAGAGGGCGCCGGAACCCCTGTCAAAACCTCTGACACCTGCTCTGACAGTCCCTGTCCCAGGGCCGGCTCCCCTGTCAGGATACTCTCCGGGCGCTACGGACTCAGCTCCAAGGACACCACCCCGGACCAGGTGGCGGCAGTGTACCGAAACCGGACAAAGTCACCCTTTACCCTGGGCATTCAGGACGATGTCACCCACCTGTCCCTGGAACTGCCCGCCCTTTCCGTCACAGCCCCTGACGACATTGTCTCCTGCAAATTCTGGGGCCTGGGAGGGGACGGCACTGTCAGCGCCACCAAGAACGCCATCAAGATCATAGGCAATCACACGGACATGACCGCCCAGGGATACTTTGAATATGATTCCAAGAAATCCCGGGGCCTCACCATCTCCCATCTGCGCTTTGGCAAAAGCCCCATCCGCAGTGCCTACCTGATCCACAGCGCCGACTTTGTGGCCTGCCATAACCCTGTGTACCTGCACAAATATGACATGGTCCAGGAGATCCGGGAGGGCGGCGCCTTCCTGCTGAACTGCTATTATAAAGAGGAAGATCTGGAAAAATACCTGCCCCAGGGAGTGAAAGCCTGCCTGGCCCGGCGGCATATCCGCTTCTATGTAATAGACGCCATAAAGATAGGCAAAGAGATTGGGCTTAACAGCAAAATCAGCACCATTCTGCAGGCGGCATTTTTCGCCGTCTCCGGCCTGCTGCCCCCGGAGGACGCCAAACGCTGGATGAATGAGGCGGCGGAAAAAAGTTATGGAAAAAGCGGCGGCAGAATCCTGGAGATGAACCGCCAGGCCATCCAGCGTGGCTTTCAGGAGGTGGCACAGATCCCGGTGCCGGAAGCCTGGAGAGACTGCGCCGGTGAAAACACCTCCCTCCAGGCCGCCCTGGACAATGCCGTCCTGCCGGACCGCCCGGAAATGGTGGACTATGTCAGGAAGATTCAGCAGCCGGTGACGGATCAGCGGGGCAACGAGCTCCCCGTGTCCGCCTTCCTGCCCTACGCCGACGGCTATACCCCGCCGGGAAGCACCGCCCACGAAAGGCGGGGAGTGGCCACGGAAATCCCTGTGTGGAAACCGGAAAACTGCATCCAGTGCACCCGCTGCTCCTTTGTGTGCCCCCATGCGGTGATCCGCCCTGCCGCCCTGAACCAGGAAACCCTGGCCCAGGCTCCTTCGGACCTCCGGACCATTCCCATGGCCGGCATGGAGGGGTACGCCTTTGCCATCACCGTCTCCCAGGCAGACTGCACCGGCTGCGGCAGCTGCGTGGCCATCTGCCCTGGAAAGCAGGGAGAGAAAGCCCTGGAGATGGTGCCCATCCATGAGCACCGGGAAAGCCAGCATCTCTTCGACTACTGCAAACCCCTGCTGCCCTCCAGGGAGGCTGTGGAAAAATTCCGCCCCGACACCCTTAAGGGCAGCCAGTTCCAGCGCCCTCTCATGGAGTTTTCCGGCGCCTGTGCAGGCTGTGGGGAGACTGCCTATGTGAAGCTCCTCACCCAGCTCTTCGGCCCCCGAATGTATATTGCCAACGCCACAGGCTGCAGTTCTATCTGGGGCAACTCCGCTCCCTCCTGCGCCTATGCCCTGGACGGGGAAGGTCACGGCCCCGCCTGGTCCAACTCCCTCTTTGAGGACGGGGCAGAATTTGGCTATGGCATGTTGATGGCCCAGGAGGTGGCAGCCAGAGCCGGGAGGCGTTCCCTGGACACCATACAGTGGGTTATCGGTGGGGACGGATGGGCCTACGACATCGGTTTCGGAGGCCTGGACCATGTGCTGGCCAGCGGCAGAAACATCAATATCCTGGTGCTGGACACGGAGGTCTATTCCAACACCGGCGGCCAGGCCTCCAAAGCCACCCCCACGGGATCCACGGCAAAATTCGCCCTCCATGGCAAAAAGACCCGGAAAAAAGACCTGGCCTCCATGGCCATGACTTACGGCAGCGCATATGTGGCCCAGGTTGCCATGGGCGCGGACCTGAACCAGACCCTCCGCGCCTTCACCGAAGCCGCCGCCTACCCGGGCCCTTCCCTGGTCATCGCCTATGCCACCTGCATTTCCCACGGACTCAGGGCCGGGCTGGGCAGCACGCCCCACGAGGCCAGAAAAGCTGTGGATGCAGGCTACTACCACCTGTTTCGCTTCAATCCCTCTCTGGCAGAACAGGGCAAAAACCCCTTTGTGCTGGACAGCGGCGAACCCAGCCTGGACTACCAGGACTTCCTGGACGGAGAGATCCGGTATGATGCGCTGAAACGCTTCTCTCCGGAGGAGGCACAGGCACTCTTTCAGAAAGCTGCCTCCCAGGCAAAGGAACGGTACCGCTACCTGAAAAAGCTGGAAAGTCTGTATGCTCCAGAAGGATAAACCGGAATATATTTAGACCGGGCAAAAACGGCATGCCTCCCTCTGGGACATGCCGTTTTTATTTCACAGACTCTTCTTCTGAAACAGTGCCACCGCCGCCAGAACATTTCCCACCGCCAGAACTCCGCCCACTGCCAGGGCCGCCCCGTACTCCTCCAGACCGGACATTCCTGCCAGCAGCGCCGGGGACTCCAGCAGATATGTGGGCAGGTATTCCCGAAAGGCCGGAAACAGCCCCAGCACATACACCCCTGCAAACACCGCCCCCACCGACAGCAGCACCGCCGGAGTTCCCTGAAACAGAGCTGAGGCCGCAGGTATCACGGTCAGAAGCCACAGCCCCAGCATATACAGGCAGAAGGCCGCAAAAAACACATGGCTGACCTTCCCATTGTCCCAAAAATACTCGTTGTAGCCATAAGTGATCCAGAAGCTCACCAGGTATCCTCCCGTCCAGGTAAGGCTCAGCACCGCCGTCTTGGCGATGACAATCTTCCACCGCTCCAGTCCCTTTGTGACCATGTTGAACAGAGTCCCCTTCTGATACTCCCCTGTAAAAGAACTGCCCGAGAGCACCACCAGAATCAGCAGCGCCATGGGCATATTTTTAAAAAACTGTGCCCAGGAGGTCATGGCGTCCACCTCCACTCCCACCACCATCATACCGCTGTCGGCCAGCTGATCCGCCATCATCTCCATCATCCAGGGGGTGAGCTTTGCCATAGCAGGATTCATAATGCCGAAACAGGCGAAGCACACCGCACAGACCACAAATCTCCCTGTGCGGAACAGCTCCAGAAACTCTTTTTTTGTAAAAGCCGCCAGACCTCTCATTTTCCCACCACCTCCATAAACAGCTCCTCCAGAGTGGGTTCCAGGAATTCCATCCTCCGCACAGGCAGGGCGTTCTTCCACAAAAGCCCCATCAGCTCCTGCACCTGTCCCTCCTCCGCCTGGGGCACCAGAATTTTCCCCTTCTCCCCGGGCACAGCCTCCGGGTACAGTCCCAGAAACTTCTCTTCGTCCCCCTCTCTGAGGAATTCCACCTCCAGACTTCCCTTCCTGGTTCCCCGGACCTCCTCCAGGCTCCCCTCCAGAACCACCGAGCCCCCGTGAAGGAACCCAATCCGGTCACAGATGCGCTCCACATCAGAGAGAATATGGGTGGAAAACAGAACGGTGGTATGTTCCCTGACCGACTGCAGAATCTCCAGAATCTCCTTCCTCCCCACCGGGTCCAGGGCCGAGGTGGGCTCGTCGCAGATCAGCAGGCGGGGACTGTTCATCAGCGCCTGGGCGATGCCAAGCCTCTGTTTCATCCCCCGGGAAAATCCCCCTATTCTTCTATTTACGCCCTCCAGTCCCACCTGACACAGCAGTTCCCCGCTCCTCTTTCTAATCTCCTGCCTGCCCATCCCCGTGACCTGCCCGCACAGGTCAAGATACTCCGCCGGTGTCATAAAACTGTAGAATTCCGGCACATCGGGAAGGCAGCCTATATGCCTGCAGGTGTCGCCCCTGCCGTAGACCACCTTCTCCCCGTTTACCAGAATTTCTCCCTGGTCGGCTCTCAGCAGTCCCAATATCATCTTCATTGTTGTCGTCTTCCCCGCACCGTTCTGCCCGATAAACCCGAACACCGAGTGCTCCGGCACGGAGAAAGTCAGATTCTTCAGCACCTGGTTTTTCCCAAATGCTTTGGAAACATGACTGATCTGCAAAATATCCATCAGCTCTCCTCCCGCCCCAGCACGAAATAAAGAATGGGCCCCACAAACTGCAGCCCCACAAGAACCACCACAATCCACAGGGCGCGGCTTCCTCTCTTATAAGTTTTGTGGGTCAGAATATGCCACAGGGTATACCCCACCAGTGCCAGTTGAACCACAATCAGAGGAATCAAAAACGGTAAAATTTCTGTCAGCTTTTCAATTTCCACAGTATTCATATCAGCGCATCTCCTTCAGTCTCTTTTTCAATCTCTCAAACTTTTGATCCCCCTCCAGAACGGCAAACTCCGGGCCGTCAAAGGTCTTTCTCACATCTTCCAGCACCGCCTGCCTGCTGCGGGGCGCTCCGGGGCCGGTGCCCAGTTCCTCAATCCATCTGTCCACCCGGTCAAAATAGCCGTCCCCGTGCAGAAGGATCTCCTCCCCGGAAAGCAGTTCCGAAATGCAGGACACATACTTCTCCCCATGGGCCACAGCCTCCTCCTTATTCCCTTGCCGCAGAAAGCACAGCATGGCCTGGTACTCAAACACAGCGCCGCTGTTTGGGTTGAGCTTTTCCAGGTCATAAGCCCCGGCCAGTTGCTCCACCCGCCGGATTGTCTCCCGGCCCCCTTCCGGATCCTTCCCCTGGAGGGAAAGGTACACTGCGGCATCGGACACCAGGGCCAGAAGGCTGCCGTGCATGCAGGCCTGCAGATATCCCAGCGCGGCCTCCTCCCTGCCCAGCATCATGTAAGCCTGGGTGAGAAGCACACTGTCCCGAAACTGGTAAGGCCTGGCGGCCTCCCCCAGGGCCTCCACCACCTCCTGGGCCTTTCCCAGCTGCAGCAGGGCAAAGGCATACAGCCCCAGGACCTCACTGCAGATCGCCACATCCCTGCAGTTTTCCCGAATGTGGCCGCACAGCCTGCAGACTTCTGACAATACCCCTGCCTGCTCCTCCCTGCTCCCTGCCATTCCCACATGGTTCACCCACACTCCGCAGACCTGGGCCAGAAACGGATAGCAGGAGTAATAGCGCTTCACATAGTCCCTTGTCTTCTCCATCACTTCCCCAAAAGGCCGGGAGACAAAATCCGCCGCAAACTCCTGGTAAAGCTTCCTGCACTGCTCCCTGGAAAGCTGGGGCCGGTATCCTATGAGTTCATCCACCGTGACGTCAAACAGGGACGCCAGCCGGGGCAGCAGCAGAATATCCGGAATGCTCTGTGCCGTCTCCCACTTGGACACAGCCGCCTTGGTTACTCCCACAAAATCCGCCAGCTGCTCCTGGGTCAGCTTTCGCTTCCGGCGCAGACGGATAATATTTTCAGACAGGTTCATTCCATTCATTTCCGTGACCTCCTATGCCTATCATCATACCTGTTTGGGGCATTTATTGCAATGAAACCTCAGGATACCGGCCCATAAAAAAATCAACTGTCAGGAAACTCTGCCAAAAGTCCGCAAAACACTTTTTCAAACACACTCTGATATAGTATAATAAATACTTGTCAGAGAATACACTCCGGCAAATCCCAGACAGGAGGCTGCATCACATATGACAGAAGAAGATAGAATTTCAAACGCAATTCAGAACTTTCTTACTCTCTACACCGGCAGTCAGCGCAAAAATCCCAGGCTCTGGATGGACTATTTCACCTCCACAGCCTTCCTGGACGCTGCCCTGAATCCAGCTTTTACCGCCCGGCTGCTGGAGGAGATTACCCTGAGAATCCGGAAATATACCCCAAACAGGGAATTTGCCGCCTGGCTCTCCATCTCCTACCTGTTCACTGAGGAGCTTGTGGAAGATGCTTCCCATCCGGATGGGCGCAGACGGCAGACTCAGCTGTACCAGGGAGCAGAGTTTGAAGGCCTCCAGGACATTCTCCAGATTGCTGCCCTGAGTCCCCTGCCCAGACGCCCTGCCGGAAACGAGCTGGCCCTGCTTACCAGCTTTACTGAGTACAGGCAGCTTTGCTCCCTGGCGGACAAAGGGGTATGGGACGAGGAAGCCCTGGAACAGGCCCAGGCCATCCTGGACCGCTATGTCCTGACATATATAAAGGACAATTGTGTCAAAAGTGAGTGGAACCATGTGGAGCGCCACCCTGCAGGGCTGCGCCTGCTGGATCACTTTTTTGACAGGCAGGAGCAGATTCTTCCGGAAGAACTCTATGGCATTCTCTGGGAGTGCCTGAATCTGAAAGACGCCCAGACAGGAAAGGCCAAACTCCTCTATGGCAGACTGCGGGAACTTGTGCTGAAAAGAATCCCTTCCGTAGAGACCCAGATCCAGGAAGATTTCAGTCCCCTTTTCTGGGCCTACAGCCAGTACCGTTTTGCCTGCTTCGGCCTGGAGGAGCCAGACGACCAGATCACCGCCGCCACGGAGAGCTTTTTTGGGCGGGAAGACCTTCACAGGGCATTCCAGACCCGTACTTTTGTGGAGAACTACCTTCTGCGGCTGTGGCTGAGACCAGGCTGCAGCAGCTGCTTCCTTCACGCTGTCATGGCCTACTATGAAGAGCATCCCAAAGCTCCCCGGGCCGGACAGGTCCGGCGTCTGGCGGAGAAGCTGCTGAAAAACAGGCTGGTCCGGCAGCAGATCGACGAAGACCTGGAGGAACCCCTTCCGGATCGTCCCCGCCTGTCCTGCCGTCCTTTCCTCCGGCACTGGCTCAGCACCGGCTTTTACGCCGCCCAGGACCGGGACACAGGGCTATCGCTGACAGACTATATGGAAGAATCCTTTCCCTGCCTGCCCCAGTGGAACCTGCGTTTCCTGACCACAATGGACGGCAATTTCCGCCCCAGACGTGTGGCCGCCACCCTGGAGGATACCCCGGTGGAAATATTCTTCCATCTCCACTACCAGGAATTCCGCCTGGACCATAAACCCGTGTACCGTCCTTCCCTGGCCTGGCAGTCCCTTGCTGCTCTTCCGGAGGACTCTGACCTGTATTTCTTCCTGCTTCCCATTGCCTGGGCCCCCGGTGACTGTTTTGAGGACGTGAATAAGGAGACGGCCCGCCGCCTGAAGGCCACAGCCGCCCCCAGGGAAGACTCCTCCCGGATCGCCTCCTTCCTGGCAGACCGGGTGTGCCGTCTGCCGGCCCAGGAACAGACAGGGGAGGAAGGAGATACCCCGGCCGCTCTTCCCCTGGAACTTTTCGCGGAGAACAAAGAGCACCTGTACGGCTGCAGCTGGGACCCTGTGCAGGGGATTGTCACCCTGTTTGAGCAGACGGCATCGGGGCGGACACCGCTGCCAGGAGGCCCCGGGAAAATCTCTGATCCCGACGGCGCCCTGTCCCTGGCCCGGCAGCTTCTGGAGGAAGCCCTGTCCCCTTCCGGCTTTGGCCTTCCCCTTCTGACACAGCTGCCCTCTCTGGTGCAGGTACAGCCTGTCTGTGCCCCAAAAAAAACGCTGGAGAGCCAGGAAATCACCCAGGGAAAACTCAACGGCCTTCTGGAGGATTTCCGCCAGGCACGGCTGGAGCGCCTGGAATTTGCCTGGTCTTATGGGGCGCTGGTCTTTCTCAAAGACGGGGAAAAATATGCCTGTCTCTATTTTGACCACCCCCGGGAAACTTATTACTGCCTGCTCTCCATGCCCGATGTGTACAGCACCGTGGACTCCAGCCGCGTAAAATATCTGCCCTTCAGACTGGGACACCTGCCGGATTATACCCTGCACCAGGAGCCCGCCTCCATCCTCTGCCGCATGGAGATGGTCTTTCGGCAGCTGGGGCAGGGACAGCCGCCAAAGACCATGGTGGACAGAGAATTCTTATGGTCTTCCAGCGTAAGCCTCAACAGTACAGACCATAAGTACAGAATGGCCATGCAGAAACTGGGGGCATTTCCCGTCCAGGAGACCCAGAGCCGTCTACAGGCAAAGTTTGTCTTCTCCCGGTATCCGGATGAGATGGAAACCCAGACCACTGCCGGAGTATGCGCCAGGCTGAACCTCACAGGCAAGAACCGCAGTCAGGCCCTCTGGGTGCTCTCGGAATACATACAGAAAAAATATACCCTCCTGCGGCTGACCTGGATGCCCCTGTATCCGGGGGAGGCCTGGTATCCCTTTCACATGGTGCTCCTCCAGGAAGAGGGCCGGTACATGATGGCGTATCTGCGGGAGGACATAAAGCGGGCAGAGTTCTATGTGGGAGATGTGGAGGCCTACGCAAATACAGAAGGCGCGGACTATCTCAAGGACGACTTCCTGGGCCACACTGTTCCCGCCTACCTGGTTCATCCAAACCCCTGCCGCATCCGAAACTGTCTGGATCTCATCCTGGACAACCTGGAAGATCTGCCCTCCATCACGGAACAGCCTGATCAGTTTGCCCTGGAACGCCCGGTAAATCCCCGTCCTTACGACCAGATCCGCCGGATCTTGATAAAAGATCACTGCCCGGAACCATAGCCAGACCTTCAAGGCACCACATTCAAGCGCACGCTGAAACAGGGCATGGTGGACTCTCTCCCCCATGCCCTGAAATCACTGAGTTTTCTTTCTGTACAGCTCCACACCCTTCTCCAGACGCTCCAGTCCGTCCATCAGCCTTTCCCTTGGACAGGCCGGGTTCATGCGGATAAAAGACTTACCGCAGACGCCGTACTCCTCCCCCTCTGTCAGGTAAAGACCTGTCTCCCTGCGGATAAATGCCGCCAGATCTCCCGCGTCTTCCGCCACTGCACTGCAATCCAGCCACAGAAGGTAAGTGGCCTGGGAAGGCACCACTCGCAGCATGGGCAGCTTCTGCTCTACAAAACGCCGCACACAGCGCTTATTTTCCGCCAGGTACTCCCGCACCTCCTCCAGCCATTCCTCTCCCTGGGTAAACGCCGCCACAGCAGCCCCCACGGCAAAGGCATTGGGTTCCGCCACCTCGTCGGTGTTCAGCCCCCGATACATCTTGTGCCGGAGCACAGGATGAGGAACCATCACCGCCGCAGTCTGGAGCCCCGCCAGATTGAATGTCTTGGTGGGAGCCATGCAGGTGACGCTGTTGTCCCTACACACCTGGGACACCGAGGCAAAAGGCACATACTCACATCCAGGATCCGTCAGATCACAGTGGATCTCATCCGACAGCACAATCACATGATGCCTGGCACAGAGCTCCCCAATGCGCCCAAGTGTCTCCCTGTCCCAGATCTTTCCCACAGGATTGTGGGGATTGCACAGAAGCATCAGCGTAGTCTGAGGATCCGCAAGCTTCCTCTCCAGGTCCTGAAAGTCAATGGAATAGACTCCCTTCTCATAGACCAGAGGACTCTCCAGCACATTTCTCCCGTTATTGCGGATGGAATTGAAGAATATATTGTATACCGGCGTCTGAATGAGCACATTTTCTCCCACAGAGGTCAGCTTCCGCACAGCGCTGGATATGGCGGGCACCACCCCCATGCAGAAAATCAGCCAGTCCCTCTCCATCTCCAGCCCATGGCGGCGGCCCCACCATCCCCTGTATGCCTCATACCATTCCTCCGGCACCACACTGTAGCCAAAAATACCATGATCCACCCGGGTCCTTAGAAACTCCCTGATCTCAGGGGCCGCCTCAAAATCCATGTCCGCCACCCACATAGGAAGCTCATTCTCCGCCACGTCCCACTTCAGGGAGCCTGTCCCCCTTCTCTCCGTGAGCCTGTCAAAATCGTATTTCATCTTCTCCTGCCCTTCCCGTCTCCCGAACGTCTACTGCTCCCAGGAAGCTCTGTCAGATTTCTTCAGGATCTCCCCTGCCTCAATCCTGGTCTGATCAATCTTCACCTTCCTGCCGTCCATAATCAGCTCCCCAATCCGGTCAGCCCGTATAATACCCCCTTTGGGATTGAACACACTGTCCACGGAGCCAATGATCTCCACATCTGCCTGGGAATACTCAAAAGCCAGGTTGGTATTCAGCAGGCGGCAGTTTTTCATCACAAGATTGTCAATATAGCACATACCCTGAATACTCTCAACCGTACAATTCACCAGGGTGATGTTTCTGGAATTCCATCCCAGGTATTCCCCTGAGATAAAAGAATCATACACGGTCACATTCTCCGCATTCCAGAAGGCATCTTTGGACAGCAGCCTGGAATTGCGGATCTCAATGTCGGAACCACCGTCAAAGCTGTAGTTTCCCACCAGCTCAAAGTTTTTCACTTTCAGACCGCTGCTGTTCATGGCAAAATAATCCCCCCTGGCCATGACCCGCTCCATCTCAATGTCCTGGCAATTCCAGAGAGTCTCCCCTGCATTGGGCATGTCCACATTGTGCAGCACAATGCCCCTGGAACGCCTGAAAGCCTTGGGCGCCTCAATGATGGTATCTGAAATGTGAATATTCTCCGTATACCAGATGCCCGCACGGGCCATCTCAAAAAAGGCAGAATCCTTTATCTCCACGTCCGAACAATACCACAAAGGATATTTCCACTTAAATAATGTATTGTCTATTTTCAGTCCCCGGCTCTCCTTCAGGGGAGACTCCCCGTCGGCAAAAGTACAGTAGGCAATATGGCAGTCCTCCGCCTGAAATAACGCCCTCTCCCCGGTCAAAAGCTGTTGATTGATCTCTCTCATGTTCTGCCTCCTTGTTCTCTTTTTCCTGTTTTACTCAGTTTTTGCGGAAAAAAATGCAACCCCGATAGCCCCGGGTCCCACATGGGTGCCGATAGTGCCGCCCACGCTGGCCGTTTCCAGCGCATCCACAGAGTGCTTCCAAAGAGCCTCATTGTCCGCAATATATTTCTGCAGCATGACATCGCTGAACCCTGTATAGCCCAGGACAAAAGGCATCTCAAAATCAATGCCGCCTGTCTGACGAATCTGCTCTGCAAGCAGGTTGTTCCCCTGTCTGGAGCCTCTGGCCTTTCCAAGGATTGCCACTTCTCCCCCCTGGATGGCAATCACAGGCTTGATGGATAAAAGACTTCCCGCCAAAGCCGCCGCCTTTGAGATACGTCCGCCCTTTTTGAGGTATTCCAAAGTATCCAGCAGCGCGATCAGACGAATTCTGGACTTATCCGTCTCCAGCCGCTCCAGGATTTCCTCATAGGACAATCCCTTCTCAATCAGCCTCAGAGCGTACTCCACCAGAGCCCTCTGGCCGATACTGGCATTTTCACTGTCCACCACCTTCACCGTATCCTCATACTCCTGGGCCGCCAGATTGGCGTTCTGCCAGGTGCCCGAAAGCTTTGAGGAAAGTGTAATCACGATGGCCCGGTCTCCCTGAGCCTTTACTTTCCTGTAAATTTCCTCAAAGGTAAAGGGAGGTACCTGGCTGGTAACAGGAAGCTCGTCCGATTCAATCAGCTTCTCATAAAACATTCTGTGAGTCAATGTCACACCGTCCTGGAACTCCTCTTCACCAAAGGTGATGTTGATGGGAAGTATGATCAATTCCTCCCGATTATTATCCGTAATATCCGATGCGGAATCCGTAATAATCCAGACCATAAGGCTCTCCTCTCCCAGTCTGGCATTTATTGCCAGGCCGTCTTTTCATTATAGTAGATTCTCTCCCAAAACGCAAGACTTTGCCCATGGAAGAGTTTACTCATAAAATCTCAGAAAATACAAAAAACTCAATCTTTATAGATTGAGCTTAAAATAAGCGACCCAGATCGGACTCGAACCGACGACCTCCGCCGTGACAGGGCGGCGCTCTAACCAACTGAGCCACTGGGCCAGACAATATATCGCGGCGAGATTACTCTCAAATGGACCTTCGGGGACTCGAACCCAGGACCGACCGGTTATGAGCCGGGTGCTCTGACCAACTGAGCTAAGGGCCCGTATTCAATTTTTTTTGTAGATGCTAAATTTGCATCTGGTTTAAAACCTATTTGAGATGAGTTACAACTGAGGCCACAATATTGCAATATAGGGATGTAACATGCAAATATATCCACGGGTAGAAAAGGACGCGAAAGCTTAAATGCTGGTGCGGATAGCGGGGGTCGAACCCGCAAGCCTTAAGGCACAGAAACCTAAATCCTGCGTGTATGCCAATTCCACCATATCCGCATATGGGGTGACCGACGGGGCTCGAACCCGCAACCTCCTGGGCCACAACCAGGTACTCTACCAACTTGAGCTACGGCCAACTGGTACTCCCAACGGGACTCGAACCCGTGTTGCCGGCGTGAAAGGCCGGTGTCTTATCCTCTTGACCATGGGAGCGTGCTAGAGAGGAATATTTCCCTTATGATTCTAATATAAGGGTCCCTCCTCTCAATACGTTTTTGGTGCGTCTTCGGGGGCTCGAACCCCGGACCGTCGCCTTAAAAGGGCGCTGCTCTGCCAACTGAGCTAAAGACGCATATTAGTTGCTCCGCTGCGTTGCAAGCCGCTTTCTCCGATGATACGAAGAAACACAAAGACCATTGTGATGCGGAGCATGGCAGCCGCAGATGGAGTCGAACCATCCTAGTCAGGGTCAAAACCTAGTGCTCTACCGATGCGCTATGCGGCCATGATATCGTTTTAAGACTGATGAACTAATTATTCCAATCAACCAAGGGATACAGGTCATATGGAGAATCAGCGGTTTCCAGCTTTTCAAAACCATCATCAACAATACGCCAGAGGGTATGTATGCCTTTATCAGCGTTCTGGCTAATACGGTATTGTTTACCGGACTTTGTTACGCAGGTTACGCCTGGAGCGGAATCTGAAACAGGAATATTTTTTACAATCTTGCCCAAAGAAGGTTGTCTGGCCATGATAGTAATCTCCTTTAGTGATGATGGTGGGCCAGGTAGGTGTCGAACCTACTGAGGGTTTCCCCGCCAGATTTACAGTCTGGCAGCTTCCTGATACTGTATACTGACCCGAGTATGATGCTTAGAAATTTTAGGAACTTGGAGATTATATCATAATTTTATGAAAATTCCGAGGAGTTTATAAAAAGGAACTGGAAAAAGTTTTATACCCCTTTTCTTGGGTACATGCCAAGAATGAAAAGTGGTACTCCCGGCGGGATTTGAACCCAGTATTACCGGCTTGAGAGGCCAGTCTCCTAACCAATTAGAGGACGGGGGCCTATTCATGGTGCTGATGGGCGTAGGCGTTGCGCCCACCAGCATTTTATTTACTGTATTTGTTTGCGATGGAGCTCGCAGCGTAGGAATCCGGTTTAACGATAACCTTATATCCGCAGGCGGTTATCCAGCCAACAATCTCTGGGATGACCTTCTTACTAGGACCGTTTTCGCCGGCGTCGACATGAATACATAGGTTTAAATGGCGCTCATAGTTGAATCCGGTTTCATCTTTTAAATTCTCAAATGCATCGACAAGCTTTCTGGCACATTCAAGACTGAGCTGGGTCTCGTAGAGCAGCTTTTGCCCAAGATTATTCAGTCTGCGGACATGTGTTATTTCATAGAAGAAAATACCGCCATGCCCTACATGATGGAAAGCGATGACCACGACAACCTTTGTCTTGTCAAAATTCTGACTATCAGTGCCCACCATCACGTTATAGACCTCGCCTGACTCAGTGGCTAGCTGACTGATGAGCTCAGCAATGCGCTCCATAGATATTTCGCCATATGTAGGACTTGTCATTTAGCGCACCTCCTTTCTCTATAGGCCAGTAAATATTGCAGTCTGACTGCTTGGCGAAGAGAGAGGGATTCGAACCCCCAGACCAGTAAATGCTGGTCACCCGATTAGCAGCCGGGAGCCTTACCATTGGGCCATCTCTTCATACATTGATTACAAATAGTATAATAACCTAAGCCCACCTAAATCTATGGTGTGCCCTGCAAAAATTTTGAGAGTTTTCAAAATATACAATTTGAGGGATATGATAGTTCAGATAAGTGTCTGATTTCTAAAGAAAAGGAATTACTGAGTACCTTCTCATATTGATGGTGTTCCGAATTTACGGTATCCCAAACACACAAAAAAGCCACCTGTAGATGGTGCTACAGGCGGCAAATACGGATTATTCAAGCAGAATTGAACTTGAAAACAGGACGCTACCCATCCTGCCAATCTGTAATATACCTAATCTGCGCACCACAATACCCACAACTATCCTCCGGATAGCTGCGCTCTTTGTGTTCAAAGCTTATTTTAGACATATACAGCTTCAGCATGATGGAAGCCTCCTTTCATTCAGATTGTCGCCATTATACATCTTGTAATTCTTTGTGTCAATACCTTTTTAAAAAATTTTCTGTTTATTTTCAAAACGCCATATATGCGGTGCGATACAAGGATGTCAGGTGATGTTTCGTATGACAGTGGTGGGCATGAAATCTTTTTTCTCAGCGTTCACTTTGATACTCTTCAGATAACGTACTTCCAAATGCCGTGCCTCTCCCCTGCCGACCCAATAGTTGTGCGGATGTGCGCCACGTATATGTGGGGGCATGCGGAAGCCACATCGTGTGGCTACTTCCTTTTTGGGGATGACTTTTATTGTCCTGGGGGTCAGTTCAAATAGGCTGATAGATGGAGTTAAGAGAAGCGGAAATTCCTCATCCAGCACTTCACCTATGCGAAGGATTGGAGGGGTTCTTATATCGGCATTTGGGGCCTGCACAGCTGAATTGGATGGCTGCTGGATTGCTGGTGAGTCAATTGGGCATGTATTTGCTCGCATTTTTTTGAGAGTTCGCTTTTCTTGAACACTTAGGATATGGATGTATGCGCACAGGACAGTATAGAGGGGTGGAGGAATTAGAGCATTTGGGCCCAATTTCCCTATGGGAGAATCATCTAGCGGAATAATAGATATGGACTGGTCTCCTTTTTCAATTAAATCCAGAAAGAGTGCAGGCCCTACCTCATTTATTTGGCATAGGGATATCATAGATGTTGATTCAAGGGACGAATCAAATAAAATGATAGTGGGATAGGGCATGTATTGAACCAAGCGGGAAGAAACACCCGCATTGAGCAAATTTTCTCCATACAGTGCGGTGAGAGAAACGGAAACATCTTTTGAATATTGATATATTACTTTATTTTCTTCCCAAGATAGCACTGAATGCATTATAAGCGGGTTAAGTTCCGTGAGCGGTGGCTTTACATCTTTTAGAATGAAGTCTGAAGGTGATAGTTTTTTTAATGCTGTGATGAAGTCTGAGACCATATGCTGCCGCGACAGATAGGAAAAATAATTGCACAAACCACTTTGAATCCAGCCATTTGGTGTAGAAAAATCGATTAAACTGTCTTTGAAAGGGATGGGGTGGACTTCGTAGCAGCTGTATGGCTGGGGGACTTCGATAAGTGTGGTCCCCAAAGAATCATTCATATCATTGATATAAGCGATATATGCAATGGCCTTGCAGATTAAATTTTCTGCTGCATTGTAGGGGCTGTCCTTTGGAGATTCCTCAATGCATTGCTGCAGGTTGCAATATGGAGCATAGAGAATATTCATCATCGTTGTGTTGCCCTGGATAATCGAAGTCGCAAGAGGGCGAATGCCGTCTGCTGTGGTGAAGCGTTGTGAAATAAAGGGGAGGCATCCACAGAATGCACCAGTTGCGGGCGCATTGTTGGGGAACTCTAAATAGATTGTCTCATTGCAAAGCTGCTGATAGAAACGGCTAAAATCTATATTACACTGCTCAATATGGAATTCATTATCCAAAAAATCAATGGTGTCAGCGTTAATTTTATAGATTCGTTTGTGGGAAAGCCAGTATCCTAGAATAAAATCTCGTGAGGCACTGGCATAATCATCAAAGTTATCTTTATCTATCAACATGTCTAGAAATTCATAATTATCAGCAGTCCGAACGACAACAGGCCCCGGTGGTGTATAATGCAGACTAGACAGCAGGCTCTGGTATCTTTGCTTGAATCCGGGGAGCAGCGCCCGGAACTCCGAAGGCGTTTTAGCCGGAAAATGGCCAGCAATACAAAATGCTTTCATGACGGAGCTCAAGGGTGTGTTTTTCTTTTTTGATTTTTTTTGCATCTATTGCTCCTTTACTGTAGAATAGGCATGTATGGTTAGATTTCCTTATTATGATGTTATGGGTTGCTATTCAAAAATATAAGTTGGAAGTCTGTTTGACCAGACTTCCAATGTTTAGGTGTATTGAAAGCTAAACTACTTTACATTTCGGACCACTGTAGTTGGCATGAAGTCCTTCTTTCCAGCGTTTACCTTAATGCTCTTTAGATAGCGAACTTCAAGGTGCTTATCTTTACCCTTGCCGACCCAGTAATTATGTGGATGGGACTGCCGAATATGTGGAGACATGCGAAATCCGCCTCGTGAGGCGACTTCCTTTCGCGGCATCTTCTTAACCGTGCGGGGTGTAATGTTATAGACATCGACGGGGACGGTAAGAAGGAGTGAAGAATCCTTTGCAATATCCCCCCCCATTCGTAGAATAGGAGCCTCTTTTGGGACGTAATCCAGTGGCTTTACTTTGGGCTTGGTCAGTGCACTTGGAGTAGGAACACCATCATGGTAGAGATTGCTTACCTCCTTTTTTGTTGTTTTCCGTTCCAGCACCTTTAGGATGTGGATAAAGGTGCATAATGGTGAAAACAATGCGGGGATGTTTCGAGGGTCAAACTCTGGGTTGGACTGTGGCGACATATCAAAAGGAAGGACAGTCATATAGTAATTGCTTTCGAAAAAGGCTACATGTAAAATCCCCAGAAACCCAGGATTTATTCGGCAGAGAGATGACATGCTTAGGTCGCCGGTATCAGAGTTCACCTGAACGATTGTCTGATGTGGTATATAATCGGCTAAGTGAGATGATATCCCATTTGCTAAAAAGTCCTGAGAATATTGGTCTGTTGCAGCGAGCCCAACATCTGAGGTATATTGATACACGACTTTGTGCTCTTCCCAAGATAGTACAGCGCGATAAAGAAGTGGCAGGAGAGAATCCATTTTAGATGTCCCGAAGTCCAAAATAAAATCTGCTGGAGAAGTTTCCTTCAAAGAAGCTATAAAGTCTTCAACCATATTTTGTCGAGATAAAAAGCCAAAATGATTGCACATACCGCTCTGTATCCAGCCTATTGGTGAGGTAAAATCGACAAGGCTATCTTTAAAAGGAATAGGTAGTACTGTGTAGCATGGATACGGTTCTTTTCCTTGAATTAGTACAGTGCCTGGTGCATCTGCTTTATCGGAGACATAGGCAATATAAGCAATCAAACGAAAAACGATTGATTGGGCATCTCTGAAAGATTCACCATCATCTTTGGCTTCTATGCAGGATTTAATTGTAGCATGTGGGCCACGATGTATAATCATACGGGAAACAGTATTCTCTATTAAGCAGGTGGTAAAGACAGGAACATCTGAATCCTCTTCCTTTGACCCTAATTTTTTTGAAATAAGATAGGTATATCCACAGAAAAAACTATTTACCGGTGCATCGTCGGGAAGTTCAATGTAGATTGGATTTTTGCAGGCACGCTTGATTAGCTCGTTTGAATCAGTGCCTATATGTTCAATTTTAAACTCATTCGCCAGGAATTGAAGTGTCTCTGGAGGAATTTTATAGACAACCTTATTGGAAAGCCAATATCCGAGAATTAAGTCGCGTGTTACCCCCGAAAACAGGGTAAAATTCTCTTTTGCGCAGAATTTGTCAATGGTGCTCTGATTAGCTGAAGTCCTGGTTATTTTTGAGTGTGGAGCTTCAATTTGAAGCGCATCAAGATAAGACTGATATTTCTGCTTGAAATTAGGAAGCATTGCTCGAAATTCCGAAGGACTCTTTGCGGGAAAGTTGCCAGCAATTGCAAAAGCTCTCATAGGTGAGCTGAGGGGTGTATTTTTTTTCTTATTCTTTTTCCGCATAGGCATTGGACTCCTTATTGTTTATAGCTGCTATCTGAATGTCATTGAAGGTTGTAGGGAATACTGTCTGTGCCTATTGATACTCAAATTTCCAGCCACTGATTGGCCCACTTGTGGGAGTGGCAGTGTCCGTCAACTCATCATATACAGCGCCGCATCCAGTACACTGGAATGGACCATAGGGGTTCCCGGTGTCGTAGATAGCTATGCCACCCGGCATATTGCCGCAAAATTCCCCGGTTAAACCAGAGACGAGGATGTCTGCCCGACATATTTGGTGCCCCAAAAAGGTGCTGCATCCGCAACTTTTACATACCAAAGTGATTTCCCTCCTTAGATTGAGATTTTAATAGACTATAAGTTTATGCGTCCTCGGGAATGATTTTTATGATTTCCCAGTGAAAGGAGTCAATTCCCATTTGGACATGGATGCTCTCGTAGGTGATGCACCGGCGGTTTTCGGCAAAAGGGTTTTCGCAGGTCGGGAAATGCAGAATAGCGTCTTGCTTCTGGAAGGCATCCATCATTGCGCTATGGGCATTTTTGCGGTGGCGAAAGAAACGGATATCTGCGTTACAGGCTGCATCGGAATTTTCCATATATTTAAGCGCCCAATTGGCTTTGCTGCGTTCAGTTTTATGTGTCTTCATGTTGTTCTCCTCCAAGGTCATATTTTTATTTCCATATAACGGTTTCTTTTTCTGACGGACAAAGTTCCTCCTCCAGGTTGTTTGATTTTTATATTTGGTGGGAATGATTTGTTTAAAGAGTAGGTTTTTCATCCAAGAGCAACCAGTCCAAGCAATCGAATTTTTTTGGGAAGCTTGCCTCTTTAAGCACTCCTGTTATCGTATCAATGCCATGAAATAAACCATCAGCATAGTATATAAAACGGCCTACAATAATTTCCGGAGATTCCTTTTTGTGTTCTAAGATTATCTTGGCAGTGGTTTTATTGATATACCGAATATTTTTGGCAGCAAACTTAATCTGATTTGTAATGAAGGACCGCACCCATGTGTTGACTTCCTCATCACTTTTGGACAGAAGTTCGTCCATGTATACTCTGGCAGTGATTCCGTCCAAAGAATCGCCGCAGTGGAGGTCAATCCACTTTTGCACTTCCTGCTCCAGAAAATGATAACCCAACATATCCTTAAATGGCGCGATTCGGGCAGCTACGGATTTTTCATAATTGTACTGCATAGAATTTTGCTTGGTGGGTTTAACGATTCGAAGCAATTATTGCCCCTCCCCTGCTTTACCGTCTTTCTCAGAAGGCTGTGTTAGAGCTTCAAGTGCATCTTTATGAAGCCTGAAGGCTTCATTGATAGCATAGTCTTCACTGGAGTTGTAGTGCATGATATAGTAATAGGAATCCATAACCAATTTGGCCAAAAGATGTTTTGTCTGGGGAGATTCAGTATCAATGTCAAGTTCAGATAGCCGCGTAAGGATGCTTTCCTCTAAACACTGGAGTTCATAAGTGTAGGATATGTCCGCTGTGAATCCTGAGGAGAAAGAAACATTACCTGTTGAACAGATTTGGAAGCTGTCACAACTGTCCTTTGCGGATATTTTTTTGATTTCTTCCTCTATCCGCTCCCTTTTGTCGGAAATCAAAATGATATCCATAGTTGCCGTGTTGATACCGACATATAATTCCATGAAATTTACCTCCATTTATAGATTTGAACTTTATATGATAATCAGAAGAAGGATATTAAGAAAACTATGAGACCCAAGAATCAAACTTAGATTTTGATTCTTGGGTCTGAACTTTCTTCGGAAGAGTTGCAGCGAAATTTCAACTCGTGTCCTATATACCGGGCGTAGTATTCACATAAACTACAATATATTGTTGTTTTGAGGATATACTTGGATATAGGTGTACTCAAAGTATCTCAATATGTCTGGGTATAAATAAAGCGAGCTTTTCTTCGGATAGTTGGTTCATATGCCGCTAGAATTTTGACGCAGTATATTTTGTCATAAGTTGACATATCTAAACGACTCTGACACCACCGATGATTTTCTGATGTCCTGATTCGGATTCTCACTTATTAACAGCAGTTTTGACATTTTTCTCTGAGTGATAAGTCGATAGACGCAAACCGCACTATAGCGCTTTTCCACTCTTAGACTTCCGTCTCACTATCCTCATAGGCCGGCCCTTGTTCATACACCTCGCAGACCTCAATAGAAAGGCCATGTGTGAGATGAGTTCGAGCGTCGCTATTGTATATGTCTATCGCAATCTCTTCTGCCCGTTCAGAGGATTCGGCCACGATGGTCAACTCGGATAAAATTATCTGCACGGTGAATTCGTTCAGGCCTTTTTCGACATTTTCTTCTCCCGATGCAGTTGCGCAGGTGACATCTATGCTTTGGGGGTGGGGAATCTCATATCCTACTGTAAATTGAATAGCAGCATTTTTTTCGGTGATGTAGCCTGCTTCGATAGAGACCTGATTATCCTTTAGAGTCTTTTCTACTTTAGGGCCAGATAGGCAGAGATGCATTGATATACTTGTTGGGTCATTCCCCAGTTTTTCATAGTATTCATAGCATTTGTCCTGAATGTTTTGAGCAATGCAGATTTTCCTACAGTCATAGGCCGAGTCAGGAGTCTCGACATAGCCTAGTTTTTCTCCAATCAAAGAGTAGAAGCCATGGAAAATGGGATTTGCGTTTATTTCTTCCTCGGTGAGCGAAAAAATGAGTTTATCTAACATATTTTCCTCCTGCTGATTTTGATTTGATGAGCAATTTAAAGAATTAGATTACTCCAGATATGGCGCAGCTTTCGAGACGCATAGATTTCTTTCACTGTGCCCATATATGTATCTTCGTCTAAACCGTAGCATGAGCGGATAGAGAGACCATCGCATCCATCTGGTAAAGCGCTCCGGATATACATGATGGGCAGTGTAACATCTCGCTCAAGCTGTATTCCAAGGAGTCCACCACCACCATTAAAGGGGTCATAGAGGCCAGTTATTGTTTCACGGCCAAGAAGGACATAACTGCAATTGGATTTATATTGTTTGGAAAGTTGCATTAAGACATTTATGCTGATTAATTTCTGCAGCTTCATTCTGACAAGGAAAGAGATTACAGGCATAGAGCAGCTCAGATTTGCTTCCTCAATGCGGCAGCTTTGAAGAAACCCGGTAGGGTTAGAGATATCTCCCTCATCCAGAGCGTTTTGAAGCTGCTTTTTTGTATACCCCTGCTGTTTGGCCAGCCAAACGATTCCAGCTTTGCCGTCGATTGGTTCCCTCCAACGTCCCCCATAAAAACACGGATAGTGGGGATTCAAGGAGAAGTCGTAACTTCCATCGCCTGTATCAATAAATAGATTGACCAGAACATCCTGCCTAAGGAAGTGATTTGCTGGGGGAAGGACAGAAATATTTTCCTGGATAAATGATTTTATCATGTCTTCTTCAAAAGCAGTCAGTGGTTGCAAAGTGCTGTTTTCTAAGATTCCTTGTTTGACTTTCTTATAGAGTTCGTTTTGGATATAGGAAATATAATCTGTATAGCGCTCATCTAGTACTTGTAAGAATTTTTCCTTTGGATTGGGGTCTTTAAGAATTTTCTCAATGATGCGGCTCCCGAGGCTGTCATCATAATCTGGGTCAATTTCATATGTATAATTTTTGTGCTTGCTATCTACCCATGGAAATTCTGAATTTAAAGCCTCCTTTATTGCTGCCTGAAATGTAGATGTGTTCTTACTTTGATTATCTTGCATTACTTTTCCTCCTGAAATATTGTCCCCCTGTATGGTAGTTGTGATATGATATGTTATTGCATATGAGGTAATTAGGAAATGCGTGTAAGTAGTGATTTGATATTAATACTATCGCGGGAATGCTGGATAAGTAGAAAGCGTTAGGTTCCTGTTAATGCTCAATTCTTTCAATATATGATGGGAGAAAAATACCGCTTAGGATTTGGAATTAGCGGGCTGTATAGAAATGTGTGACTTGAAGTCAAACAAACTGGTAATGCGCTTTTCTACAGACCATTAGTAACACAATTTGTGGAGAGGATACTTTGTCCATTTAAAAAGTGAATTATGATTTCTTCCCAGTAATATCGAGTCGACAGATGGCAATACCCTAAGGTTATTTAGGCTTTTTTGCTTGGCCCGAAATATAGCGTACTTTAACTATCTAACATTGCTTTTAACCCCCGAAATATTGTATCTTGTATAACTGTTACGATATGATATGTGCTAGTATGTGCACGAATTGTGAAGTGCGCGAGAGCTGGGCGATAATTATGATATTAATGCTATTGTATGAATGCAGTGAAAAAGCAGGAAGTGTAGACTTCCTGCTTATCCTTAACTCTTGCAATATTGGAGTAGGAGAACTATTGTTTGGATTTAGAATCCGTGGGCAGATAGAAATGTGTGACTTGAAGTCAAACAAACAGATGACGCACTTTGGCCTTTGGGTGTTAACGATGTACTTCGTAGAGAGAGAGGGTTACGCTTCTCATTTGAGAAGTGGATTCCACCTCCTCGACAGCAATATCAAGCCGCCAGATAGCACGATATTCTAAAGCTGCTGAGCCATAAACAGTTTGATTGGAATATCTGGAGAAAATGAAATTATCATGGTCAACACCATACTCGCGGAAGCCAAATACATATTTTTACCTCCATAGAAACCTTCGAAGATTACCATAAAAGTAATCTATTTCTAGTGAATATTTCTTCCCATTTTTATTTATCCATAATTTATCTGACCTGTTTTATGCAAAGGAGTCAAAGCTATTACTTTATATTTTTTTGAAATTATCATATTAGAAGTATAAGCGCCCTTTTGGAGGAAAAGATTAGGAGGAAGGCTATGAATAGCTATGATTACACAGATAAATATTATTCGAGGTTTCTAAAAAAAATAGAGGGTAAACCGGCACCGGTTCGACTTATCATGGAACGAACCTTCCACAGTGCTATCTGGGTCCTTGAGACAATTTATGGTTTGAATGCCAGTGAAATAAAAAGTGCCACGAATCTATTTGTTTCCAAATTGAAGAATCGTGAATTCGCACTGATATATAGAGCACAACTCGAAATCGCCTGGACCGATGCAGATAGCTTCCTTTTTGGGCTCCATTCGTTTTATAATAATCTAGCCATTAAAATAAAAAAAGAACATAAGGAGCGAGCTATCGCAGATTTTATAAGTGAAGTCATGCGATACCATGTGGGTAATAATCTCTCGGCGTATAACAAAGCAGCGACAGCCTATATCAATATGATGCTGCAGACCCTGGAGTATCTTCGTCCAGAAAAATTTAGTTTTGAAAAAAGCATTTATGGAATTGATAATGAGGGTAAATTTTTGTTAGGTCCATGTCCATTTCCATATAGCGACGTTCCGATGACAAAGTTAAATAAAATGATGCTCAAGCGTCAAAAGGCGCCAAGCAGAGAAGAGTTAAATTCTTATCTGATGAAAGAATATCAGGCACAGGGAATCGAAGTCAGTTCTTTTGAAGATTTTACAAAATTTGAACGCGCGCAGCGAATCCATGTTACTACTATAGCGTCGATGCTTTCGCTGATAACAGAAGATACCTATGATATGCTCCCAGAGAAATCGTACTATGCTGAGGAAAATCCGGTACGTGACTTGCTGGTTCCCTTTAAAAGTGATAAGCTTTGTGAGATGTTAAAGACAAAACCCCAGGGAATTTCTAAATCTGGTATTACTATTTTTTTTGGCGACCCGGAGTGCTTACTAGAGTATTTGGTGCTGAAAGAAATTTGCCGCGGCAGTAAGAGCTATGTACTTTATCGCCTACGGACTGCCTATGGCGATTTGTCAGGATACTATGATTTGGAGGATACTTATTTTTATTCTATTTTTGGAGAATCGGAGGATAAATATAATTATGAAGTGGTAAAGACGTTGGTCCTGGTTATTTACGCTTCCCAAGTTTTTTCAGAATTGTTCTCATTAGATGAAATTATGATGAGAGCGAGTGGGCCTATCCCCATCGGAGTGTTAGATAAGGAACCTGAGCCTATTGGGGAAAAAAGTATTGATGAGCAGATGATTACCGTGCAGTTCAATAAAGACGATTTGGGTGAAGAAGGTTCCGTTATCAGAGAGCGCCATGTACAAGGCATGGCAATCACACGTACCGAAAAGGTTTTGGACAATGCAAGCGGAAACCACCTAGATGTTCTATGTCCTTTTACGTGGTATTGCTTAACTAGAACTGAAAATTTTTCTTTAGAATAAGAAAAGAGCCAGGATTGTGACAAAAGTCCATCCTGGCTCTTTTAATTTCCATTTAGAAAAGTTTGACTTGAAGACAAACTTTTTCTGTTCTCGATGATTGCAGATATTGGAAAGTTCCTCTTGGTAACAATTCTATAGTGATGATGTTTACAAAAGACACCGCCTATCATGTGTTGTCTATTCCAAGGAATCCCATACTGTGCGACTTAAGAAATCAATCTAGATATTTGTGGGGTGTAGCATCTGCGATTTGATAGAATCCCGGCCGTTCCTTTAGTGTACTCCCCTCGTCACAGTTGAAAGCGGGCACGCCAGTAGATGTTTTCGCATGGTAAGAGTATATCATCCACTTATTCCCTCTTTAGAGAAGGATGCCAGAATATGTCGATTCAAACAGAAATTGGTTGATACCAACGTATGATAGGCAGCGGTGAATACAGACTTTATTTCCTTTTATCCACTGTAAGGCTTGTTTATACTATTTATGATTGGGCTAGAATAACAATACCTGTGCTAAATGAAATCAAGCAGGGGATTCCTTGATATCTTTTCCGCTTGCTGCTCAATATCGGCTGAAGGAGGAGAAGCAGTAATAAAGGGCGTTTTGGTATCCACGGGGTCGGAGTTGATTATGAAAGGACTAAGATTAAGTGTGTAGTGTGGGTCACAGCAAGATGCCAAGACCTTTTTGGCGTGGAGTGGATTAGGGGCAGCTTCAATATCTCCATATCGTAAGCCCTTCCGAATCAACTCTTTTAGCAGAACTGAAACAGGTATATCATCTGCACGTAGCTTCCAATAGATTTGAATGATTTGTCTGTTAGTCAACCTAAGCGTGATGACGCTCCCAACAATGAATTCGCCGTGACTTCCTTTAACAGTCCACCCATAGTTACGCCCTTTCTTTTTTTGTAGACTATTTCCTGTGCCAAAAAGGAGTGCCTGGTTTGGAGGACTCTGGTGCACAACAGGAGCTGGGGGAGGAGATGAAGCTGAAGCCGATAGTATACATCCTGTTTCCAGATAGTTTCCCTGGCTATAAGCCAGCAATAAGGCGCTTGCCCACATCGAGCGACTCTGTGCAGTTCTTGTGAGAAGATTGAACCAGCTGGCAATATCATTATCATGTTTTCCAATGTTGATACTGATACTGATTGTTCCATTAGCGCCCAGCATAGTAAGCCCCCAGACAATTAAGTAGTGCCTTTCAGGCCCTTATAAGCGCCAATGGCAATTGAGAACTCAATAGAAAAAGTTTTTTCTCTTAGGCTGCTAGTCGTTAGAAGAAAGTGGGATTTGTCCATGATTCCAGCCTGCGTGTAGTACTGCAGCATTTGATGGTAATAGCAGGCCCCGGTACCTCCAGTGACCAATACATATTTTACGTCTAAGAGATTATTATATTTCTGGTTTAGGTATTGGATAAAATCAGCGCACACCTCACGTTGCTTTTCGGTCCGGAGTTCAGGCAAAGAGAGAACTTCGGCATGTCCATCCTTCATGTAACGAAGTTTTCCGTCTTCTTTGCTTAGAAGGTATTCTATCGCATAGTGCTTAATATCTGGGCGTACAGAAGCAATGGCAGAAGTGATTTGGAGATTCACGTTTTTCATCGCATGAGTCGTATCACTTTCAGTTAAAGTGTCATCAACGCTTCCTCCACGAGAGACAACGACCATCCCAAAGGTGTAATAGCCTCCGTCTAAAACTAGAGTAGGCCCTTCTGTAAGATAATGAGCTTTTTCTGCATCAATATTTCCATATTCATCAGAGGTTTCGCCCAAAATGGCCGCAATTGTTTGGGATACTGTTTTAATATGGTCAGAGGAAATTGAGAAGGAGAAACTTTGTTCCGCATGAGTGCCACAGCGCAGATTAAATTCATGGAGGCCAGAAGCCTTTCCAATAATTGTGCTGGCAAATTGGTTCCGGCAAGCATGTGGGAGGGCAACAATGAGGTGGATATCCAGAGTATCCTGCTGCAGGTACAGTCCCGCCTTGACAATAGATAATGCGATTGCAACGTTCAGCCCCACGGAAAAGGAATCGCTAATAAAGCGTTGCTCGGTATAAAAATTCTGCATTCCATCTTCTGAGGAGCGCTTATTTTCAAAAAGCATTTCCCGTGCATACTGGCCAACACGATATGTAGTGCCAAGCGGGCTTTTGTAGAGAAGGAAATCATTACGTAAGGCATAGTCACTCATCTTACGCTCATCGGTCTCAACCACATTAAATGGAAATTTGAATGCAATCCCATTTGCGATGACCTTAAGGCTATCAAAGCCAGGGTCAATTGCAATATAGAGTGAATTCATAAAGTTACCTCCTATTACAGGTATTCCCTTGGTTGTATGCGGGAAACAGGAGATAAATAAGGAGAAAGGCAGTGCCTTTCTCCTTGTAAGTTCCTTTATCGTTCTAATTTTAAGTATTATTTTTCTCTGCTGGCTTTTGGCACTCGGGATGTGCCTCAAAATATAAGGTGAGCGCCTCCTCCAAAATTTCTTTTGTTTGACCATAATAAGATTTACTAAGGCGTGATTTCAAAACTTCTTTGGCCTGCTTGGCTGCGTCTGCAATAGAATAATGTCCAGCTAATTTGGTAGGGAAGATAATGGCCTCAATATTATCCTTGCTCCACTCCAGAAGGGTCTCATTCCCGTTCTCATCGACTTTTTTCAGTGTGCCATTAGCAAGCTTATGGAGGGGAACAGAAATTCTATCATTCTTTATATTAAGTTTATATGGTAACAGTTCTTCCTGCTGCTCTGGAGACAAATAGGCCAGTTGGACGGCGCCACTGAGAGTCAATTTTTTCCCTTCGATAAGGGTAATGTAATCATCCAATAGGTCGTGAAGTTTTGCATAACGGTATATTTGTCGCATTTCCAAATTTTTCTTATCTAATTCTGCCGGCAAGACACCTTCTGCAATTAACTGGTTAATTTCATCTTCACGCTTATATTTTGTCATTTCCACATAGCGCCACCAGCCAGTGATGCGGTCGCGCAGACAATCATCACGGCGCAGGCTATTTGTAATAGAGAAAATCAGAGAAGCCATATTATCATCACATTTCATGATGACTTTGGCAGGTACTGTGGGTTTGCCGGCAGCTTTACTACCCTTCCAACGGTGTTCACCAGCAAGTATCTCGTAGAAGCCTTCCTTATTTTTGGCTGGACGTACGGTGATTGCTTCAAGTACACCAACACTACGGATGGACTCCACAAGCAACTCAAATTTCCCCTCTGGCCATGGTTGGAAATCAAAGTCGCGCTTGTCTTGGTATTCAATGAGCTTATCACAAGGGATTTCCATATATGAGCTCAATGGCTTAAGGTTCCCCGCAATATTGCCAGGAAGTTTTGCCAAAACAGCTGCAGTCGAGGACATGTCAATATCATATTCATCGTCCATGGGAATTTTCGGTTTAGGCATTGTTCCATACCTCCCTGATAGTTTTAATTCGCTCCTTTAGCTCCTCAACAAATGAATAGTAATCTAGAGATGTGTTGCATTTGGGGTCATATCGAATAATGTCAAGGCCCGCCTCCACGTACTCCGCAGCTTTCGCAGAGGCTCTGATTTTAGTGTCAAATAGATTGACGCCTAAGCGCACTGCCAGGTTTGGAAATTTCTTATCATGTCGACGGCTTGCCCTTGTACGTATATCATACTTTGTCATAAGGATACCAGCTATCTCCAGATGGCGCCAAGGGTCAAACATCTTGATATTTTGAATCGTCTCACAAAGCTCAATAATAGCTTCCGCTGATGACTTTTCGGAGAATGCAGGGATAACCACAAACTGAGTTGCATATAGTGCATTAAGCGTTAAAAGTGTAAGAGTAGGATTGGTGTCTATCAGTATGTAGTCATACTTGTCGGTTACAGAGGATAAAGCATTGTTCAGAAGATGTACATTGTCACCTTCTGAAGTATACTTAAACCGTCCTGATAGAAGTTCAACCAGCTTCTTCGGCTCATTTTTGAGAGAGTCAAATTCTGTCTCCGTGATAATAGGAGGGCCGTTCCAACTATACAGTTGATTTGTAGCTCTAACCAAGTCGCCGATAGGAGTTGTAATGATAGCATCTTCCATGGTGCAATCACCATTCAAAACGGTTAAAATGCTCTTAGAGGTAGTATCACTACGCGAAATAGCAATTTTTCGGTCAGCGACCATGTCTAAATTTCTTTGGGCGTCCTGGTCTATCATGAGCACACGAAATCCCTGAGACGTCAGAATTGAGGCAGTAGCGGATACTGTAATAGTTTTCCCCACTCCACCCTTTTGGTTGGCAAAGGTTATAATGTCAGCCATAGAATACGCCTCCCTTTTAGGCTAGTATACATTGTTCTTACCAGAATGTAAATCTTTTTTTGTCGGGAATACTCGTATCAGAAATAATTCTTTGACTTGAAGTCAATCATTTAAGGCAAAAAGGCCATCCTGTAAGGGGATGGCCCTTTTGCTGCACAGTTTGGAATGTATCAATCTTTATTTTAAAGATAGGAAGTAGTGAGGGAACTATTCCTGAATGTAGTATGGTGGAAAAAAGCAGAGTTGTCAATCACAAATAGATGAATTTTTTGTAAAAAAAGAATATGCCCAAAAGATTGTCAATTTATAGCCGTAGAACAGTGTGCATATGATGAAGTGAAGGAGGTTGGTAAAGTGCAACTATATGTAATAGCTAATTTGCATAATCAGACTGTTTTGGACAAGAAAGGAATTTGGATGTCGACAGCAAATTCAAAGAGCGCCCTTAGAAATGTCTGCTGGTTTGATTCTCCCGATGTAGCAAAAAGGGCTTGTGCACCCTATAACCCAAACTCGGTTGCCGTACTCACAGCAAAAAATCTTTGCAAAAGGATTGGTATCAAAAAAATCCCTGGGTATATTCAAGAAAACTATAAAGGCTCTGTATTATCAAAAACAATGAGAATCGGCATAGGGGAAGTAGAGTGCCCTCAAAACTCGTTAAATATAGAGCCACAAGCGGAAAAAGAAAATACTTACGGACATGAGTTGGTTGATGCAATTCCCGGCATAGAGAGAAACGTATGTAGTACAAGTAGAAAAAGCCGCTACCTGGAATTGAGTGGGTGTGACCCCATTGTGACGCAATCACTTGGGGTTGCCAATATTCAGAAAGAGTTAGCAATTATTTCGGATATAAATAAAAATTGGAAGGAAAGGCAAGCGACAGTATTAGAATTGCTTAAATATATAGAGGAGAGAGAACGTGACCTTCTCCATGTGATTGAGTTTTACAACCTGAGAAAAGAGCAAGCGGAATTGGCAGTGCATGAACTTCATATTGTCAGATGCGAAAGGAGACAGTTGAAAAATGAGTTTACAGCGTTATCTGCAGCTATCAGAGTAATAGTCAATATTTCTCCTTCTTCAATTGAATTGGCCACAAAAAATATAGAGAAATTGTACTCTCGAAAATATTATTGTAGGACAATCACAGAAGATAGACTTCCCGAATGGCTTGATGAGATTGTTAAGAGAGGGGGAAAAGTTTGACTTAAAGACAAAGATATTATAGGCGCAGCTTTAGGCTGTGCCTATTTTTATCGAACAAACGCTCGAACAGATGTTTCACGTGAAACATTTTCAGAAGTTTTTCGACAAAAAGAAGAGCAAAAAAGCGGTTACTGATATTTTTTCTTGGTGTGCATAAGACAAGGAAACCTCAAAGGAGGTAAATACATAAAGCCAGGAGGAAAAGTAATGTTGAACATAAGGGGGTCTGTTTGGGATACATCAATTCCAATAGACGGAATAGAAAAGAGTAGGGAGCAGCAAATAGAAGAAATGCTACCCCGTGCCCGTGCGGTTATTTTCAAAAACTGGGGACTTGTTGTCAAAAGCAAGCTGGAAGTGGAAGACGTTGAACAGGAATTGTTTCTTGTTGTCATCAATTGTGTGGATAAATTCGATGCGAGATGTGACACGAAATTGTCGACTTATGTCTGGTCTGCCTGCCAGAATAGGTTGACAGAGCTGGCAAGGATTCAGAGAAGTAAGAAACGATACGGTGAGACAATTAGCATGCACGCTCCAATTGACCCGGCTGAACCTGGAATTACCTATGAGGATGTGATAGGAGAGACTTCTTTTGAGGATGCGTTTATCAGTAACATGACAGTCATGGATGCAATCCGCCATATCAGGGAATCACTGTCACCTCGGGATAGGGCACTTTTCGATGGACTGCTGGCAGGAGAGAAGCAGACACAGATGGCGGAGAAGTTCAAGTGTACTCAGCCGGCTATTAGCAACCGAGTAAACACATTAAGGCGGAATCTTCGCTGGCTGCTGGAGGAGTAAAATGGTCAAAAAGAACATTTTTGCGGACAAATCGAATAAGCGGGACAATGCAATCAAAAAATCTCCAGCCCAAGCTCAAATACGCGCAATAAAAAGGGCCATGGAATTTGGAGACACAGTGCCAAAAGAAAATGAGCGATTGGCACTTGGTATAATATATCGGATTGACAGACTTCTGGAAGAATATGAAAAGCGGATGGATATTGCAGCAATTGATATGTCTGTGCAGAAGAAAATTCAGTCAGACTTTTCGGAGATGTCACTTCGGAATGTTGAGGAGTTTGTGGGACAGTTCTGTGCGCTCTACACAAAGGTCAGCTGGGTACTTCCCATCTATCGAGCCCAAATTTTAGACACCGATGTACATACAGACACGATGGGGAGATATAAGCGGTACCTGCTTGGCCATATCGATGAGATGGAGCACGTTTATACGAATCAGGTAATGCGGATGGTGAAAAAGTCTCTGTTGACCAGGATTGGAGGTTAGGTATGCAGGTATATTCGCTGATTCTGGAGGTCACACGTCGGTGCAATATGTGCTGTGCGCACTGCCTACGCGGCGAAGCTGAAAACATCGACATGCAGAAGGAAACGATAGATAAAGTATTAGATTTAGTGGACAAGATTGAGCATGTCACTTTTTCTGGAGGAGAACCGTCACTGAATTTGCCGCTGATACAGTATTTTTTTGATAGAGCAGAACAAAAAGGAAAATTTCCGGGAAGCTTTTGGTTAGCGACGAATGGGAAAGAAAACCAGGAGGAACTTGCATTGCTAGCATTAAAAGCGTGGTTCAAGTGCTCTGAAAAGGAACTGTGCGGAGTTGCCTTAAGTGTTGATGCCTATCATGAGTTGATTCCGGAAAAAATCTTGACCGGACTCTCATTCTACGATGCGAGTAAAGAACATCCCATATCAAATGGCAGTCTTGATGATTTCGTGCTTCGAATGGGAAGAGCCGAGGATAATGGATTGGGTCAACCTCCAAGAGACACAGATAACGAGATTTCTATTGAAGACAATGTGGTCACCACACTGTATATCTCAGCAAAAGGCGAATGCGTTTTCAACTGTGACCTTCCATATTCTTATATCGATGAGGATGGAATACCATTAGAGGAGGTTTGTGCAAGTATAACCAAATAAAAATTATTGAATCAGGACTCCAGACAATATATCTGGGGTCCTGATTTGACTTTAGACGCTTCAAGAGAAAGAATGCCTTTGTTTGCCATATAAATGCGCCTGGGAGCGATTAAAGGATTATAGGCGGAAGGGGGGTGGAAGAATGAAAGAAACGTCTGAGAAGGGCTTTAAATGCCAGGAGGAGCCTTTTTAGAAAGCGCTCTCTACAGGGCGGGAACGTACGGGAAAGAAATGCGCTGCTGATATTTCGCTGTTAGTCAGCATATGACCTCAAGCAGAACATGGCTGATGATGCCGTATTAGGGGCGATGTGCCTAATTTACTAGGGGAAGTAGGTGTTGACTATAATGGCAGATTTACAAGCGATTTATAGGGACTTTGGGATTCAGGGGATAGTACCTTACTCTTTTCAGAGGGAAGGGGCAGCGTACCGATTTTTAGTCGAAAAGATAAAAGAAGAGGAGCCATTATATTTTATTTTTTCGGAGGCCACAAGTGTTCCCTACTTGGATGTAATGAATTTGGGCGCCTATGCGATGGCATATTCGTCGGAAAAGCGGGCGAAACTCATTTGTGATAAATTGGCTTGCAGAGGAGATAGTACATATCCCATAAAGACAACTGTTTTTGAGGAAAAAGAAAAAATAATGCTGCGAATAAGAGATTTAGGAGCAGCAGGAGTTCAAATCGATGACGGAGTGTTTGTTTGTATAGAGGATTTGACACAGAGAGCTGATTATGATGGCTTTAAGGACCTTGATTTGCCCATGAGAAATGCGGGTATAAATGCATCATTATATTTATTATGTCAGAAACTAGCTTCCGGTACCGCACATCAGCACCTACTTTTGCATTTCTTTCGCCAGGTTCAAGCTGGGCATCTTCTGATTCCAGTTGCTATTGCTGGTACAGCGGAAGGCGCTTTGGGGAAGGATGATTTTATCGTACCTACTATGCAGTCAGAAGATGGCTGTTGCCTTATCTCGGTATTTACAGACACATTATCTTTCCTGAGTGCTTGTGAGAGTGATGAAAAAATCCGGAAATTATTTCCCAAACAGCTTACATATGTGGCTGAATACCGTTTTTTGCTTGAATTACTTACAGGAAGCGATGGAACAGTAATTACAGTTAATCCGGGCACAGCAAATCTAAATATTGACAGAGCTACATTCTTGGGACTGGAGGCTACTACGGCGGCAGAGGAGCGCGAGATGGAGATAGGTGCTACTGAAAGTGAGGACCCTATACCAGACTTTTTGAAGTGAATTCTTTTATTACAACTCTAAAATTTGAATAGATTCCAAAAAAATATTGACATCATTTGCAATCTATTTTATATTTAAGCTACCAAATTTTCAGGAGGTAAAAAAATGGCTATCAAAAAGACAGTTGAAGAGCGCGTTGCTATACTGGACGCCAAAATCGCAAAAAAACAGGAAGAAATTAATAATCTGGAAGCGCAGAGGCAGAAGCTTCTCCATCCCATCAACATGAAGACCGTGATGGCAAAGGCGAAGGAGTCTGGGATGACTCCGGAGGAAATTGCTGAGAAGCTTGGCTTGGAAATCTAAATTGCAAAACACCGCAGGACTCTGCGGTGTTTTTTATGGGGGAGTCTCCATGCATTGCTGGGGCCAATTAAATGAGGAATGGCGGAGAGGGAGCAAAATGGATTGTTTGCAAGCTGATACTGTGACAGAAAATATTGAGAAACAGTTCTCGAAATTCCCACGGATATGGAGGCAATACCGCAGGGGAGTCCTTTCGTCAAGTGATTGCCGCGAGAGAATCCAAAATGTAATTTGGGATGGGTATTTTAAATACATTCAAGAATTTTTTACATTCAACCTGACCCAGTGTCTTTGGGATGACTTTCTTGAAGAATATCGTAAAGCTGAGAAAGGTATCCCTTTGGTCGACTCAGACGGTGAATCTTGGTTGTGTTTACGGCAGTGGGATAATGTCCGTAAGATGTGGATACCAGCATCAGTATCAGATAGGACACAGGTACTGCGGCTTATGCGGGCATTTCATATCCCGCCAGAATACTATACTCCTCTCCCTGTTGGTACCCCTAAACCTAATATGCAGGCCCATCCTTCCGGGCTGGGTAATTCCCCTGCTACCATATCGTTTGAGTGCGAAGACGATGGAGGATTACTCAGTTGTGCTGCACCCTGTGGAAGAACATTTACTTTAAAAAATAATTTGGGATTGGAAGCCGTTATTATAATCAAGGAAGTGTTTTCCGAGCCGAAAGAGGTGTTCCACAATAGAGCTGTTGCAAGCTATCGGGGAGAAGGATACGTCGAAGGCTATACAGAAATGAGTTTTCAAAGAGAAGACCCTAAATTATATATTGGTCTAGATGAAGGCAAAGTTTATAGGCTTATAGCATTTTTATCGAATACAGATGGGCGTGCATATCGCCAGTATCCAATGTGGCAGGATTATTTTTGTCATTATTCTACTATTGATGATATATTTGAAAAAGTGCTGGATAGCCTTTTTGATAGCTTTTGCAGTTTTAAAGGGAACATTCCAATCTCGTAAGTGATACTGAAGGTTCAGCTTTTAGCATCCCTTGGAAGGCGGAGAATAGAAATTGCCACGGAGTATGTCTCTGCGGCAATTTTTATTTATCCCAGCCCAGTTGTGAGCCTAAATTATCTAGTTCGGCATCTTGTATATCTCGTAAATAGATAAACTGTGAATATTTTTTTTGATAAAGTTCGATATTTTCAGTATCACCCAGTCTTTCATAACTTAGTAAGGCGAACCTATATGCAAGAGCCAAAAGCTGTGCGTTATCCTGGTCTCCAAGCCCCCAATCGATGGTCTCATAATAAATTGGGATGTTGACATCGAAAAGTTTTCCTGCGGCCGCATAGTCTCCTTTTTCATAATAGCAATGAGCTAACCATATTCCTATCATGGAAGTGTCGAAATCCGCATAGCCTCTGGGTTGGCTACTGTAGTAGTCATAGGCGGTTTGACTGTGATTCAGTTCCTCTTGTTCTTTTCCTATCAGGGAGCAGGACATTGCCGCAATATGATGAGCGAATGCAGCACCTTCAACATCATCTGGCAGATATTTTTCATATGCTTCGATACTGGTCTCCAGGCTCTTATTCATACCAGAGTAATCCGATTCATTCATTAAAGAACGTCCCAATTCTCGGTAGTAGATAGGAAGTTGGCTGTTATCGTTCCAGAAAACAATATACTTATCGAGAAAAATAGCTTTTTTAAAATTTTTAGTTGCGTCGTGGTAGGATTGAATATTGAAAAATTTTTCTCCCCATTGATATGCGGATATAGGTCTCTGCTCTAGAAATTGGCCTACAGATGCGCAGGCCCATCTACCTCCAAGATACCAAGAGGGGAGAAGGAATATGATTGCCCCCAGAAGAACGAAGGATATTTTCTCTTTGAGTGAGTTTTCGGGTGGAGCTTTAACGAGTATATTAAAACATGTTTTGATATAGTACGTCGTATTCCAAAGAAAAAACATAGGACAAAAGAACCATAAAAACCCGATAGGGAATGTGGCTTCCGGGTATTGGACAACAATTCCGTATACGAAGAGGGTTGCTCCGCAAAGAAGCCCCCCAAAAATGCTTATCCCCCAAATCATAGCAATTGCTACCAGATAGCCCAAAACAGGCAGGGGAATTTTAAGGATAACGTTCCAAATTCTGTCTTTCATCTTACCTTTAGCCCCCCTATTTCAAGCCATTCCTCAAACGAAATATGAGGATTTACCTGTTGATGGAGGCGTTTCAAACGTTCCGCTATTTTGGGTTTTTCCCGGTAATCAATGGAACAGTCTTTCAGTATTTGGTAGGCCTGGAGCTCGTATTGTGTGGCCAATTCGTAAGCTTCCTGGTCTTCATACACGGCTGCAATATTGTTATAAACGGATGCAAGGCTCTCGTAATAGGAAAGAGAGGTTTCTGGATTAGACGCTGAGATTTTTGCCTTATAGTATTGCTCGGCCTCATTATAGTAGTTTAAAGCTTCGTCATATTCATGGAGTTGGTAAAGTGTTAATCCCGTATAATTATATAGGTCAATATAGGAGTCTTTATCGGAATCAGAAAGTTGATTTACAATTGCCAGCTCTAATTGGAAAGTTTTCAGTGCATTGGAATAATCCCCGGAGTTTAAGTATGCGACACCTAAATACTGATAGGTAACCGCAATCTCTTTAGAATTATTTGCATTGGGCATATTTTGGTAAAGTTCAAGTGCCTGTTGCAAATGAGCGAACGCCTCTGAATAATGTGCAGACTTACTGTAGACTTGTCCAAGAGTTTGATGGGCCCAGCAAAGCGTATAATCATTGGATTCAAGGTGCCGGTCACATATATCGGCTCCTAATTCAGCGTAGAATAGAGCAGATTCGTATTTATCAGAATTCACATATGGCCAGGCGATTTGGATATAAGCTTCCGCAGTGATGGGATTGTCCTTTTTATGTAATGATTCACAGACTTCAATAGCTTTGAGTCCATACTCAATACTTTTTGCGTAATCGCCTATAGCGTTATAGTCCTGACAAAGCATTTGATAGGCTGTACCAGTTACATTACTTTTTTCCCCCAGGAGATTTTTCTGAATTTCGAGTGCTTTTTGGTGATAGTCGATTGCCGATTGCATGTTATGGTGGGTAAAGTGGTAACTTCCTAGTGAGCGATAAATTGTGCCAGTTACTAAATTGTTTTCGCCCTGTGCGGATAATGCAATTTGAAGGGCAGTCTCCAGGGCCTCAAGGCGCTTGTCTTCCAGTCCCAAAAGATTATATACCGATGCTGCGGTTAAGTAGGTGTTCGCGACATAAATACTTTCGTTACTGCCAAGTTCTTCTCGAATATTTAATGACTTCTCAATATATGTAATAGCTTCTTGAGGTTTGTTTGAGAGGGAATAGACCTGTGCTTTATTTGCGTATATATTTGCCAACTCGCGATTTGAGGCTGTTGCAGATTGAGTCCAACGTGATTCCGCCTCATCAAAAGCAGCAAGGGCCGCTTGGTACTCACCCTGGTCAAGTAACATAACTGCATAATCATTCCAAACAATTATTGAGTATAAGCTAGAGATATCAGCTTCATCGTAGAATTGAAGAAGAGTTTTGTAATACTGACCTGCCATATCATAGTTGCCAAGCTTTGTGTGTGACTGGGCAAGCATTGTCGCAATTTGCATTTTATATGCCATACTTTTTGTGTCGTTGTATGCGTCTGTCAAATTTGCTAAACCGCGTTCGGTATTCCCTATTTGGATATCATATAGAGATATTTGACACTTGGCAATGATAGTCATTCCGTCATTAGGTCCTAGTTTCTTTTGAAATGTCACATATGCACCGTTTAAATAATCATAACATTCGACTACCTTATCCATTTCCAGATAAAGAGCACCTAGCTTCTGCATCACCTCAGCTGTCTCTAAAGAAGCATTCCCTTTTGATTCCTGGGTCTCTTTAAGTGCCAACAGCAGTTGCTCTTCTGCGTTGGCATAGTCTAATTCTTCCCAATAAGATATACCAGCATGATAGTGGGGGCTTTCAACTGAAATGGTTGTTTGCTTTGGGAAGAGGGATATCCCGGCTTGATGTGCACGTATGGCAATGGCAATAAAGAGGAAAAGTGCGACCAGAACATAAAAAGCCAAGGTGTTATCAAGAAAGAATTGGACAATACTCAATGCTTTTTTGCCGATATTATTCAGATAGCTATTGGATTTATTCATTTGATAAATGCCTCCTCAATTAGAAACCCAGTATTAGGTCATTAGCTATCAATCCTCGCTTGTACGTGGGATATATCCCATTTTTTGCAAATATTATCGGCCTTCAGCAAATTAGAATGGGCAGCATCAACCATGCCGGCGTTCTGCTGTGCGGTCACCAGGCTATAGTACATGGCAGCAGTATCAGGATGATTTTCAGCCAAAATATTCCTGCGAATCTCAATCGCTTTTTCAAGAGCTTCTATACTCAATGTAAATTCGTTTTGCCGAAGGTGATAATTACCTAATGCTGCATAGGCACCAGCGGTCTCCGGATGGTTGTCCCCGAAAGAGCTTAAAGAGAGCGTAATAGCGTTGGTATAGTACTGCAGGGCCTGTTCAGGAGCATCTTTTTCTTCTAAAAGTTGGCCATAGATACTATAAACTTCTACTAAACCGGGGTATACCTCCTGAAAATCAAATAAGTTTTGCTGTATCCGCATAGCTAAATCAATGTCGTCTAACCCATCGTCGAGAGAGCCGAGATGGGCTTCTGCACGGGATAAACTCATATACAGCTTAGATGTAGTAAGATTTCGGCGACCGATGTAGATGTTATTTAGACTCATTTCCAAGCCAAACTGAGCCGCTTTGAATGCTGCTTCATAATCACCTTTGTGGAGATTGACTTGTGATATATGGTCGTAAGTCAGCGCAATCCAGCGGATGGCGTTGGTATAATAGTCCTTTTCAGTTTGATTCAGCTTGGGGTCATTGGCATAATTGGATAGATGCTTTGCGAGTGTGCCATCTTCTAAAATATCCTCATATAATTCCAAAACATTTTCGTAAAGCGTCAGAGCGTCTTTATAGTTACCCTGCGCATCAAAAATCATAGCCCTCAGATGGCTCGTTCCAACAACGATGACTTTCTCTGTATCTGTGTTAGAAGAATCAAGAATTTTTTGTGTTTCTGTAAGGGCACGTTCAATGTTTCCAGTATAGTAGTCATATTTGGCAATACTGAGTCGGACTGCACGTGCTTCTATGCTACTATCTCCCAGTTTATCTTGAAAAGTGACATATGCTGCATTCAGATAGTCGTAGGCCTCCTGGTATTTCCCCATGTCCAAATAGAGGCATCCTAAGCTGTTATTTATACTGGCTACATCTAATTCCGCTTGCGATTTTTGAGTACTGATTTCATCACGAGCTTCTCGAATGTCGCGGTCTGCCCGTGTGTAATCAAGACGCCGCCAGTTTTGGAGCCCCATTTCATATTGGTGGTTCGCGTTAGACAGTTGAAGTAGCAAGTGCTCATTTAGGCTCTCGTCAGAGATACCATAGGTGGTAATGTCGGATAATGCCTGATGATTAAGTGTAAAGTATGCAACAATACTGATTGCTACTGCAGCGATGATAACAATTAGAACAATATGTTGTTTTGTAAGACTGTGAGACTGTTGTTTGCCGATTTCTGGATGAGGCTGAGAGGCTTCTTTTTCCTGAATTGCCCTATGTGTGGCATTTAGGTGCTCCTCTATACGGGTTAGCCTGTCATTCGTACCACTTACTTCACCATGAATTTTTTCGAGTTCAACATAAATAGACAAATTTTCAATATTATTACCAAGGGTCAGTGTCATCAACTGCTGAAAGGATTCTTTCAAGCTGCTTATATCTCTGCAACGTGAGGAAGATGCAGTCTGGAGTGCGTTTTCTAGAATGCGCTGAATAGTTTGTATTGCCGCTTCTGAAGCATTTGTCAAAATTGGAGAGCGAATGTGCCATAAAAATTTATTATCAATGATTTTGCGAATATCATTTTTGATTGGTTTTTCACCAGTAAGTAAATAGAAGAAGACTGCCCCGATGGAATATATATCTGTTTCTCGCCCTATTTCGTCAATGCGCCAGCTTTGCTGCTCCCCAGGCGCCCACCCTTGAGAATATGTTTTATAGACGCATTTTCCAGCCTTAATGTCACTGATTGAAGTAACGGTGTCGAAGTCAAAGAGTTGCACATGGTATTGCTTGTCCACATTGCAGAGAAAAATATTATCAGGCTTGCAGTCCAAATATAGAAGCCCTTGGTTATGGAACATTTGAATTGCGGAACAAACAGAGTACATAATTTGCGCAATGTTAAACAACGTTAGATTGTCCTTTTCAAGGTCGCTTAATGTGACACCTTTGGTTGGGTCCGATACGGCATATGATGTCCCATTTGCAGTGCCATACCAAAATGGGCGTACATTCACATAATTGCTGTCAATTTCATAATATTGGATATATTTAGAAATACTCCCGCAAAAAATTTCTTCAAGCTCTGCAAATTGGGCACAGTCGCATTCTGGCACATCTAAATTGTAGCCATTACGAACGATTGAATGGATTGACAGCGGATAAAACTCTTTAATTATCTGCGTACGAGAGAATTTATTATCACATATGCCTGATTCATTTTTGGACCGGTAGACAATACAACTGCCGCCACACCCAATTACATCTTCGATGACAAAGGGGATGCTGGTATCTTCTGCCTGGATGTGAATAATTGCACCTTTAGGCAGTGGAGAACGGGTATCAAACATTAGGCCTCCTCCTTCGCATGGTTGATTTTATGGAAATAACCCAAGACAGATAAGATAAACTTGAGCGATTTAAAAAGAGTTCCTAAAAATTATACTATGGTTTTGTTAATTTGGTCAATGCTCTATTAAACCTAATCTATTATACCACAGTCTTGGGAATTACCCGGAAATTGAATTGTTTCTACTAGAGGCCTGATAATCAGGCCCTTTTTTATACTCAGGGGGGCGCAAGCGAAATTCCAAAGGATAAAGGGGATGTAGCTATACTTAAGGCAACGGCGAAAGCCAAAGAACAGAAAGGGAGTAGAAAACATGAAAAACATAAACAGAAATATCCGAGTTGTGGCAGAGAATACCGATTGTAGCCCAGGATTCAATATCTATTTAGACTTTTCTGGGCAACGGGAATTTTTGATGTTCCACAGGCGTAATGGCCTGCTCTATTCCTTGCTGAGGGATGGGATTTGTGTGGGTGACTTGGCCAGATGGGCTCCGAGGAAAGATAGTAACAGATACGCATGTATAACGAAGAGTAGCCGGCGCCATGCTAAGAAGTTGGTTGGAATGGTATCACACCTTTTGGATGTGATTGAGGAGTACTTAAAGGAGCGGACACTTGTTCAAGAAATAGTTCCTAAAGAAATCTATTCGGGTTTATGGAACGAGACTGCGGCTTAAGGAGGTAATGACCATTATTAGCTGTAAATATTTTGCGCTCACCAAGGCGGGCAGTTTTCATCCGCAAAATGAGGACCGTGTTTTTGTAGGTGGAAAAATATTATCATCAGGTACTGTAAGTGGAGAATGCTCCGAACGCATTATAGCGATTGTTTGTGATGGTATAGGCGGCGAGCCGCATGGGGAGCTTGCGGCATCCATTGCAATCGATGGATTTCGGAGTATTCGAGATAATCTTCTTTCCCCTTATACCATTGCAGAGATTATTTTGTCAGCGAATAAAAACATCCGTGTATTGCAACAAAAAAATTATGAGTATGAGGGGATGTCAACCACAATAGCAGGTATTTCCATAGAGAGGGACTCGTTTTTAGCATTTAATGCGGGTGATACTAGGATTTACCTGTATTATAACGGAGAACTTCGCCAGATATCTACGGACCATACAAAAGTGAGCCGACGCATCTTACGTAGATGCGATAGAGGGGGAGAGGAGTATGTCGAACAGAGTGTTGTGCCCCATTATTTAGGCGGGATAGGAAATTCATGGTTTCCCTCGTTGCAATGGGGAAGAATGGAAAGCAGCCCTGCCTTATTTTTGTTGTGTAGCGATGGAGTTTACAAGAACTTGGAGGACAGCGATTTCCAAGAGATATTGAATCAGTGCATATCCATAGAAGAAAAATGTCAAGCCATTATGAACAGGGTTGTCCATAATGGCTCGACGGATGATATGAGTATTACTTTACTGGAAGTGATAGATGGATAAGTGTTATATCACTTATTCTAAACCAGCAGGATAGGCGGGGAAAGAAAGCCTGAGTATATCATTGAAATACTCGATGGGGTCACTGTCTCTGTCGAGCTGTGTAAGGGCTTTGGCACTTTTCAGGATAAGCCAATCAAATGGGTCAGCGGGATAGAGGTGGGCCATACCGCATTCAATAAGTGTGTCGTTCAATTGAGTGTAAAAATTATTATATTGCTGCTTAGCCAACTCAGGATTGTCAGCATTTCTTGTGTAGTTAGCTTCAGAACAAAGACTGTCAAAAAATTCGTTCATAAAGCAGAGGAAAACGATGGCTTTTCTGGCAGTTAAGGTTTTTGATAATTCCAAAACTGATTTATCAAGTTTGTCAAAGGGAGCGCGAGCAGGAAAGCAATCCATAAGTGGGGAGTCGTCTAGAAGCGAGTTCCCGTGAGGGGCAAATTCACCCTTTTTAAAGATATAGGGGATTCCCCATAATGTTTGTCTTACAAGTTGGCGACTGTTCACAGATTCGTTGATAAGGTCATAATATCTATCAATTCCTTGTGAAGAGTCGATATTTTTTGCTCGGAGGCGTGCCTCAACTTTTGAAAGCACATACTCGGCCTCTGTTATATCAGAAAATTCAGCAACATAGTCCGCAAAATCTGGGTCCTCAGATGCCAGCTTGCTAATTTGTTCTTTTACAGAATTGAATAATTCGTCAGATTCTGCTTTTTCATTGTCATTTCGCTCCTCATATGAAGCTAAATTCCATTGAATGATTTGTTCACAAAGATAGCATCGCAATTCCCTATATTTTTGCGCAGTCGTCCTTGAGGTTTTAGTAAAATTCAGCTTGTTTGGAATAAGAAACGTATTTAAGAATTGCTCATTTGATTCCCAATTTGAGCCAGCCAGAACAGCTTTCATGACCTGAGTTTGATGAGCCTCTTCAAGTGCGACGTGGTCTAGAGACGCATTATTGTATTGTTCGAGTAAACTTTGTACTTTTGAATAATCTTGGCCGGTTAGTATGCAATAAAAGCACGTTGCCTCATATGCGTCGCGAACATTAAAACCGTAAGTGTTACAGGCTTTACGCAGTAAATCTTCTGAGTCCTTGATGTTTAACTTGAATGCGAAGCATAGCTTCATTGCCAATTTCCTATCAATGGGGGTCATTTTGAGAGGATTTCCCTGTTCATCTGTTTTGAGAGCCTTCTCAAAGAAGTTTTTGATGTTCCGTTGTTCATTTTTAGGAAGTGATTCCAGTGCCAATACGGTCTTAGATAAATAGCCGCCTAAATTTTCTGGCTCGAGTTCGATACTGGCATTTTTGACAAGCCGCTTCATATATTTTGCGAAGCTTTGAAAATTTTGCGGTTCATTGAGATATTTGAGGCTTTCCTCTGGAGATATATAGTCTTCTTGATTATTTAGCGCATCCTGTGCCCGCTGTGTAATTGTAGCCATATTGCCACCTCCTATCATAATAGCATCATACTCTAACTGCCATATTGCTGTCAATTATTACTTTATAGAGTTGCCATATATGATGTTCGACATGAAAGAGGGGAGTGCAAATGCAATTCCAGAAAAAATGAAGTATTTGCTATAGTAGTTACATGCCGCAGGGGGGTGGTAATAGCAAGATACATTGGTATAGCGATGTGTAAGAGAGCAAATGGAATTCCAGAAAGATTTATCCTGTTTGATATGCTATGAACATCAAGGAGGAATGACCATGAACACAATACGCAGCCCCTGTGTCAAGCTGCCAGGTCACAGTAACCGGACACTTGTACACAACCTTCATTTTCTTTGGGAGGGAAAAGATGAGAAATTCTAACCACAATCTTTTGAAGCTGATGACATTTGCGGACTATTTCGACAGTGTTTTTGAGCAAGTTTCTGCGGCGGTCACAAAAAAACCAAGCGGGCGTATTACGATAGAGCTTACGGAATATGTTCTTTATTGTCTGCAACTGCTCGAGAACAACGGCTATCCTCCGGCTGCTTACGCAGACGAGATTCAGGCATTCATGTGGCAAGCGTGTCCTGCTGTGGCCTTGCAAATACTGGGATATCCCAACAGTGCGGGGAGGTGGAAAATAGAGAGAGAAACGGCGTATCTCGAGATTGAGCTTGACTGTCGATAAGGCAGGAAAGCAACCGGAGGGAGGTGATATAAACAAATATAGACTCATTAAGACTAGATACAAAAATCGAATTGCTCTATCACATAGTTGTTGATGGAACGGAAAGGTGAATTTATATGAAAAAGAGAATTACTTCGATGCTGCTGGTATGTGCATTGTGCTTGGGATTTCTTATGATGGAGGTTTCTGCGGTAACACCGCAAAGCGCAGTGGATTGGCTCCATGCGCAAGACAATGCATACTACAATCTGGACGGAAAGTACGGAGCACAATGTTCGGATTTTACATCAGCCTACATGAACTGGCTGATAGACGGTAATCCTTATAGTGGAAGATATGGCGTATACCATGCCTATTATTATTCTACAGTAGCTGGATGGAATCCGGAACGGTGGGAGGTTATTCCAAATACACCGGAGTTTGTACCGCAGCCAGGGGATATTTTTATCACCAAGGGCGGCGCATGGTATGGACATACGGGAGTTGTAATTTCTTCGACTGTGAGCAGAGCTACTGTGATTGACCAGAATTCTGTTAATTCCAATGAGGTTACCGGAAGCCCAGCCCGTATCCACGACATTGTATGGGCCGGTTCCTATGCGCCTACTTACTATATCCGTTATCGGAATTATGAGGCTCCTTGCAGCCATAGCTATCTGAACTGTGTGGAGGAGGACCATCCGCATAGGAGCTACCAATATTGTATCGATTGTGGAGACACTCAATATACTGGAGCCACACAGTACAGCGCTGATTGTAAAGTATGTAACCCTCAGAAGCCGGTAGCTCAATGGAGTGAGTGGTCGGCATGGAGCAACGTATCGCCTGAAAGTGTATCTGGGCGGGAAATTGAGAGCCGCAAGACAGTTGTGGGTTATAATTTAACTGTGTATGTCACACAAGAAGCGACTTATCCTTACCGCAGAAACTTCAGGAATTTCAGCGTGAATGGAAATTACAGTGGTTTCGGATTGAGGCCCAGTTATGGTGAATTTGCCTATCGTAGATACGCAACAAAGGCAGAACTGGAGGCAGCCCCCACTTGCCAGGAAGGGACACATGTCTATCAAGACTGGGCGCATGTTGGGGGGGCATATAAAGGGAACGGACAGGCTTATTACTTTCCGGACGGATACTATTGGTACATTGATAGCGTAGATACAGTTACAGAATACCGTTTCCGGGATACAATATTTTAAAATTACAAAGATAGAGCGCTGTGACTACCTGTCACAGCGCTCTGAATTTTATGAAAAAGATTCGTCAAGCTAATATTTGTAGAATGTCTGGATATAGTTTATCCATTGGATTTGATTTTCCTGTTTGGAATAGATGTCTCAACAGTTGATTGGGGTTATCAATAAGACCATCTATAAATTCCCATACGAGACAATTTCCATTGAAATATTATGGATTATGCTATAGGAATGTTTAGATTTCAACAGTGTTAAATAGTCGATTAACCAGAAGGTCTGACTACATCAGGCCTTTTAATTTTGCAAAACAAATATGATTCCAGAGAAAAATTACATGGTCGTTATACTTGTTACGAAACCGAAAGTTCAACTCAAAAGGAATAGAAAGGATAGACGAGATAAACAAGCAAATAAGATTCCAAGAAAGTGGATGGGGTCTGATATAGTAGCGTCACAATAGTGTTCCGTTAAAGATTATCTGACAAACGGAATTCCAGAATTAATGGAGCGCTAAAGTATGGTGTGTTTGACTATAAAGTCAAAGCAAGCTATCCATTAGCACCTTGACAATTAGATGGGTGGCATTCCCAAGCTAAACCAGGGCTAGTCCCCCTGGGAGCCACGCTGAGTGTGCATTCTGCGTGCCCGTGGCAAACTTGGAAATTGCTGACTGTCGGGCCTCGTTTACCCTATGAGTTGTGGTTTATTTAGCAGAAGGAGGAGCTGAAATGACAGAAAAATATGAAATCCTGGAAGGCTGCTACGGAAAAGTGGTCGGCACATGCCAGAAGGGTGCGTTCCTTACATTAGACAATGGCCAAGAGGCCTTTGCCTACAAGTTTGCCAACTTATATCCTGGAACATTGGTGCTCTGCACAGTGCGGAGATTGGCTGATGAACAGAGAAGGATGTTAGTCTCTATCGATTCTGTTGTTAACCATGTCGCTAAGGCGGCTTAAGAAGATGAATCATTGAAAGGAGAAGAAGAAAATGAGAAGCAGTGCCCCTGAACTGGAGAGACTTCGTAGCGAGAAAGAGACCGCACAGCGTGAAATTGACAGTGCGAAGGCTCAGCTCGACAGGATAAGCCCCCAGCGTAACGCATACCGGGGCCAAATCCAATCCATCAATGCCACTATTGCTGATTTAAAGCAGCGTATCAACTCAGAAAGAGCTGCGATTGGAATCTGCAAAGCGGCCCGGGACCGAATCAGTGCTGATACGCATCGCTATAACTTACAAAGCTATCAGGCTGCCCTGCAAGAACAGTACAGCATCAAAAATAGTTACTTCAGCCAGATGAATATGAGTAGGTCAGAGTTTGACTCCGCACTCAACTCTCTGCGGGCAGCGAAGGAGCGGAAACAGCGGGCACAGGAAGCGTTTAATACACGCCTGTCACAGCTGAAAGCAGATAGAGAGGCTGAGGCACAAAAATGGAGAGAGACGCGCTGCAAAAAATGCGGCCAATCTATCCGCTATCGTATTGACTGGAACCGAGTTCCGGACCTTTGCCCAAGTTGCCGGCAACAGGAGCGGGATAAATGGCGTGAGACTCCATGCAGAGTGTGTGGTAGGGCAATTCGATATAACGTTGAATGGGCCCATATTCCCGGCGTGTGTAAATCCTGCAAAGAAGCAAGAAGATTCCACTAAATTTTAAGAAATGGAGGAAAAACGATATGTCTCTGCCAGAAAACATTCGAATTCCAGGTATGACGGGGATACTGCATCCGCTTTGGATGGAGCGGTTCAAAGGGCGCTGTGATGGCAGTAGTCAGGTCCGCAAATTGGATAAGGGATATAGTACCCCATATATCGAGAGGGCTTACAACTGTTTCCACTCTGCTGCGAACAAAGTGTATCGCCAGGTAGTCGATGACCTGGACCCGACCTTTCAGGAGACAGCTCATAATCTGCAGGAATTAATCGGCCTGCGGAATGAAAAGGCGGCAGTACCCGAGGAATATATTTCCGGGGAAGAGGGGCAGCGAGTAGCTGCGCTCCATGCGGCACAGCGGCGGGCTCAGCTTCAGCGGGAGCGGGAACTTGTTATCCGGTTGAAAGAGTTAAGGGAAATTTTTGAGACTGCGGATGAGCGAATGGCGCACTGGTGCTGCCAAGCAAATGCTATTGTACGGATGCGTCTGAGCTGCTATTGGGATGGGATTTTGAAGTCATCCGGAAATGAAGCTTTACCACCATTTCCTATCCCAGAGGCGGAGGAAATCCCAGGTCAGAGGAGATTCCAAGAGCGGGTAGGAAAGGTGCTGAATCAGATAGCTGAGGGTTTGAACGTTTGTGAGGAAGGGAGGGCTTTCAATGTATAAGCGGAAGCAAAGAACACCGAAGTTTGAAGAACCTCATGCGGGTCATGAAGTTGAAATTCACAATTATGCCCCCAATGTTTCGCTTGCTCCACAGGATTATGCGTTGTCTTCCCACTTGTTGGAGTTGGAATTAAATTTCCGTTCCACTGTGCAAGCATTTTTCAATAATACCAATATAGATGAGTTTAATGCCACCTTCATTGATGGAGTCATCTCAAGTGCGGAGCGGGAAGCGTTTGCTGATTTGTGCCGGCAAAAGGCAGACCACACAGGGAAAATCAGCCACCTCATTGAAAAGCTTTGGCGAGGTGACAAGATAAAGGCGGAAGCAAAATTGACGCAAAATGAGCGGGAACTCCAGGAGTGTCAGAAGGAGCTGGAGCGACTGGAGCGTATTTATTACCATGGAACGTCAATGAATGGGGAGAGCTCCACTGTTTCTGATGAAAGGGAGGAAGATATATGAAGGCCCATAAAACCACAGAGGCTGTTAAGGCCCTTAGTGCGGAGGCGTATATGCTTCCGAAAGAAGCAGAGAGTCGTCGGCAGAGCATCGGGAATCCATGGTGGGGCTCGTCCCCGGTCCTTATCGGAATTACGGTCATTTTGGCTGCTCTGGATGCGGTTGTCCTCTTCTCTGTTTTGGATGTGGCAATGACTCAGGCAGAGTGGATGGGCATTGCGGTGTCCTTATGCATTGCTCTGATATTGAACTTCCTGCCGCTTGTCATTGCGGGGAATCTCCAGAAAGCAATCTATAAATTAGAGCGGTTTGCCCTGTCAAAAGCCCTTCTTGGAGTAATGGCGTTTTTCCTGCTTTTCTCCGCGACGGTAATACTGCGTTTTGCCTACAAGGATATGTACGGAGTGGAAACCCAATCTACGACGCTAGTAAGTACCGTAGGAGATACATATCAGGAGAAAGAGGATTCTGAAGTAAAGGATAGCACCAAGGGTATGGCGACTATCATCCTGCTGTCAATTGAACCTCTGATTACCAGCGTACTCGGTTTCCTGCTGGCTTTTTTCAACAGCGACCCGCTTCAATCGAAGATAGCGTATCTTCGAAAGCGTCGTTTGGAACTGATGGAAGCGCAAGGAGACCTGAGGGCGGCTATATCCAATATGGATTGCGGAAAAGAACAGCTGCTGGCACTGGATGAGGAACGATACCGTGCAGCAAGAGCGTTGGTTCATGCCAGGTGTGACCAACTGAGAGCGGAAGCAAGATTCCTTTTAAGCGAGCACCTACGAGAGCCGTCTGCTATCTCCAGGCTTAGTGGACAAGGTATCACAGAGATGATGGAAACGTCCGTTACTGAGGAAGAGTATCGGGAAACGGTAAAAAAACCGCTGGATTTGACAAGAAATGAGCTACAGCCCGTCGGTATACCGGCATAAGTTTGACTTGAAGGCAAAAAGGGGAGGAATTATCAGTATGTTCTATAAGATAAAATTGACCGCAGTGTTTCTCATCATCATTATGGCCATGTCTTTGAGCGGTTGTTCCGATGCTGCGGAGGATGTTCCGCTGGCACTCTCTGTTGTTGTTGGGGCGCACAGCAATGCAGGAAGCATCCCACTTAATGCAGAGACTGTGACATCGCAGCTGTATCAAGTGGCTCGTACACAGGGGGACATTACGATTGTTCGCGCTGATGGCGCACCAGCAGTTGTATTCCAAACAACGATTCCGGAGCTTCCTACCGATGGCCTGAGTGAGAATAAAAAGAAGGCGATTGCTGGAGAATATGTTGGTCAGCTGCAGGCCGTCCTTGACCAGCTGAGCGCAGAGGTCCCGGAGGTCGATACCTTGGAGGCAATCCGCATAGGCGCCTTGGCATTATCCAAAGCTGAGCAAAATAAGGTGCTTTTGGTCCTAGATACAGGATTATCTTCAACTGGTTATCTCAATTTCACACAAGGCCTTCTAGATGCGGAGCCGGAGGCTATTGTTGCTGCGCTGGATGAAGCAGAAGCCCTTCCTGACCTGGAGGGTATATCTGTACTCTGGGCGCTCTGTGGGCAGACAGCAGCTCCTCAGCCAAGTCTGAGTGAGCGAGAGAAACAGTCTCTCCAATCGAGTTGGGAGGCAATTCTGACAGCCAGCGGAGCTTCCGAAGTGCAATTCCTCTCCGACTTTGCGGGGGCGGCGTATACAGGGCTGCCTCCTGTCACGCCTGTAGAAACGGAAGCAAGGGCGCTTCAGGTAGAAATACCGATGACCGTTTTGTCAGATGCACAGGTCCAATTTATGGGGAATAGCGACCGCTTTGTAGATATGGAAGCTGCTGCGCAGTCATTAAGCAAGGCAGCAGAGGAGTTGCTGGCCCACCCTAACCGTCAAGCGTACTTAGTTGGGACGACAGCCAGTGGAGATAATGATAGCTACTGCATGACCCTGTCTCAAAAGCGGGCGGAGGCGACAAAGAGGCTTCTTGTTGAGCGTTGGGCGGTTCCTGAAGGACAGCTTACATGTATTGGAATGGGGTATAAGGACCCGTGGCATATTGATGACCGTGACAGTAATGGATGCCTGGTGGAATCCTTCGCGTCACAAAATCGCAAGGTCATTTTATTGGATGCGAAAAGCGACATAGCAAAAACCGTCCAAGGAATGCTGTAGAGAATAAAGTCTGTAAAAGTGGGTTTATTGAGAGGCATTGAGAGCCGGCAAGTCAGGGCAGTGAAGCTTGCCAGCTCTCAATTTACTTTTATGAAGGCAGTTGTCTGCAATAGTTTTGAACTGACCAGAGGGGAGATTTTGTGGTGAAAGAAGGCCTGCTCGCAAATGAGCAGGCCTTTAATGCTATATTCAGAAAGTATTGAAGGTCAAAGGTTATTCCTTCTCTGCCGAGCGCAATTAAGGCATATGCCCAGGTTACATTCTATTCCGCGACCGCCATAGGAGGACATATCTTTTGTTTGCTTGAGCTCTCCACAGCATGTGCATTTGGCCCAGCGCCGGTTATATTTATCCCACAATGGCTCAGTGGAAAGTGGGTCGAAGGAGTCTTTTATCCTGATTTCCTCTGCAAGAGACGCTTCGGAAAGCGGCTGTGGTGGTGTACTGCCGGAGGGAGCAGGTATCAAAGGGGGAGAGGGGTGATAATCGGAGCGGGGTTGGCGCTTTGCTGCGTTTTCTTCCAACTGCTGAATATGCGCATCGTTTATCCGCTGAAGCTTTATAACCTTTTCATGCAGTGCTGGCAGCCTGGGACCTGCCAGGGCAAGACAGAGACAGTTTGGAGCTTGGGCAAGATTATATTCACAATATGCGCAGTCGACCCGTCTGGCGGAATACTTTCCACGATATTTACTTATGTGTATGGGACACTCATATCCTGAACCCCATTCTTTGGGCGTTGCGGCCAGGGAGATATAATATTCCCTCTTTTTATCCTCTAAGGCGCTCCGAATCCAGCGCTGGCCCAGCTTACCATCGGACCAGATTTCGGCCAGATGCGCTGGGGTAAAGAAGTCCTCTTCGCCAATGTTTGGGAGATGATAAAGTAAGACGGAATAATTATAATTTCGCCCCTCCTCAGCAAGAACCTGTAAATCATCCTCTGAATAATAAGTGCCAAATTCGAGAAGCAGGCGCAATTTACTGCCTAGTATTGTAACGAGCAGCATAGGCGGATACTGCTTTGGTTCACACTCGAAGGTCACATTATCAGGGGTGATTTGCTGTGCATCTTTAAGTAGCTCAGGCTCATGACGGTTATTAAGGGAAAAATAGATTGGGGGGAGATAAAAGGAGGTCAGATTTGAAATAATAACAGCGCAGGCTTTATAGACGGCTACTTCGTCAGCATACATGCAGTCATAGTTGGATACATGGGCAAAGTGATGCCGCCTAATTTTACCTTTTCGAGCCTCTAAAGCAGTACCACAGGCAACACAATTACAAGAACACCCCATTCCACTCGATACTTCGGAGATGTGCATGAGGGTGCCTGTCTCTTCCTGGATTCCATAATAGATATTATGCGCTGATTTTTTCTTTACGCTCTGCTCCATGATGACCCCTCCCCAATATGGTTGCTTACTTTGGAGAAAATGCAGTGGGTCGTTGTTTTGAAAACCTATAGGAGTCCTTGCTTTCGTGCCATCAGTTATTGCGTTTTATTTGTACTGTCAATATCATTTCTTATACAAATATATAAATATGCTTTGGGAAGGCTCTCATAAAATGATTTATCCCGTTCAAAGAAACTAGACTTATTATATCGCAAGAATAAGTAGAAGTAAACAAGATAGGGGCTGAGAATGGCGTATTTAGTTGCAAATTCTTTGGTGGTTATACAAGGAAAATGAATTGTCTATGGACATGAGAGAGCGGCGGCAAAAGCCGCCGCTCATTTTTAGTCTCGAGAAGAGAGCGCTCTCGGGAAAACACTTTGTTTGCTAAGAGGAAAAGAGGGATTAGTGCTTATTGATTAGAACGCATTACCAAATACTGCTGAGCGGCCTGCATCTGAGACTCGAATTCATTTGAAAGGTCGCCATTGATGACCATATTGAGAATGTGGCGCAGGGTGTCACCAACTAGTCTCCCCTCAGGCACACCCAAGGATATAATGTCCCTGCCGTTGATGGCCAAGTTCTTCATAGAGAAGCACTGCTCCTGTTCTATGACTTTTTCCAGAATGTCGTGGAGTGCCAGACACCGTTCAATTCTGGATGCCTGGGTACCCTCTGAATGAGCTTTGATATCTGCCATCCGAACGTGGAGGAGCTTTCGGAAGTTTGTCTCACCAATCTTGTTCAACCATCTGCGAACCACATTGTAAGTCGGCTCAATAACAGAGTCATGACAAAGCACCAGTGTGGCAACCTCTGCCCTAATTTTGTTGTCGAAGCGCAGATGTTTTGTTACAACGTTCGCAATGTCGTGACTTGATGCACCGTGGCCATGGAAGTGACCGCCGCGTTCATCCTCGGTGTAGCACTGTGGTTTACCGATGTCGTGGAGCAAAAGTGCGACCTTGACCGAAATGTCATCGCCTGTATAGTTGGCAACTGCATGGGCGATGTGGTCGTAGATTGTGTATTTGTGGAATGGGTTATTCTGGTCAAACCCTACGCATGGCCTTAGTTCTGGGATAATTGTGGTAATCACATCATTATACTGTAAAAGAACACGGCGGACGTCTTTCCCGCAGAGTAGCTTACACAGCTCTGCATTAATACGTTCCATAGCAATACCGTTCAACATGGAAGCATGAGTATAGACAGCTATGTCTGTTGCCCTGTCAAGATGGAACCCATAAACAGATGAAAAGCGTAAAGCCCGCATGAGCCGAAGTGCATCTTCATGGAATCTGTCAGATGGATTCCCGACACATGAGATTTCATTATCCTGCAAGGCTTTCTCACCACCAAACAGGTCAATCAGGCCATCACGGTCATTGTAGGCCATTGCATTCATAGTAAAATCTCGCCGAAATAAATCATCCCGAAGGCTGGACGTAAATTTTACACTGTCTGGATGCCGGTTGTCAGAATAATCACCGTCAATACGGAAGGTGGTGACCTCATACCAGCTGTCTTCCATAAAAACTGTAACTGTACCATGTTTCATACCTGTGTCAATGATTTTTTCCTCAGAAAAGCAGGCCTTTACTTCTAATGGTGTGGCGCTGGTACAGATATCCCAGTCGTGAGGTTCCAGACCAAGCAGGCTGTCACGGACGCAGCCGCCCACAACATACGCTTCGCAACCGGCCTCTTCTAGCGCAGAGATGATGTTTTTTGCGCCATTGGGTAGATGAATCTTATGCATTCAATGCCTCCTGTTCATTGTATTTAGTGGATTTGCTCATAGCGATGGTTTTCCTTCCTACTTTGGGATTTATGGATTTTTACTCACAGACAAATTGAACGGTGACAGTTTTGTTCCATATATTAAGCGAAGGACTGCCTACAAATTTGCGGGGGAAGTGTGCTCGCCGCCTAGCTTGGTCTCCTTGCCCAAACTGTATAATATCAAGACCGGATGCGGTTTTGTATTTTACATGCTGCTTTTGCTGCCCCATATATACGACTTCTGTGGGGTCAGCTTTCAGACCGAAGAGGAGGGGAGGAAATCCTGAGCCGAAGGGCTCTAATATTTGCAGCTCCTGAACAAAGGCTCGTGAAAAATCCAATTCTGATAGTACTGCATCTATCTCTCTTGTCACCTCGACTGTATCCTTTGGAGCTGAATGGCGAGCTAACTGCGTAAATTCAGCGATGAAAGCGTTGAATTTATCGGGGGTAACAGAAAAGCCGGCGGCTTGGGCGTGGCCACCATATCCCAGCAGGATACCATCTGAGATTTGGTCGAGAGCTTCTTTGAGGTGAAACCATTCCGGACTTCTGGCAGAGGCCTTGATAGTACCGTCGCCGTTTGCGGTTGCAACTACACAGGGGAGATTGTACTGCTCTTTGAGTCGCCCTGCTATGATTCCGATAATACCATCAGGAAGTGAATCATTTCGAACGACGATGGCGAAATCTGCTGAGGTTGGTTCAGGGAGTTGACTTTGTATAAGCTCATAAGCGTCCTTTGTTACCTGCTTGCGGTGGTCATTTGTGGAAATCAGCAGGTCAGCCAGGGCATTGACTCGGTCCATATCCTTTGAAAGCATCATTTCAACGACAATGTCTGTATCCAAGTCCAGCCTTGAAATCGAGTTCACCATAGGTACGAGGCCAAAGGCTAATCCTTGATGTGCGTTGATATTACTATATTTCCCTTTACTGAGAAGTGCGGCGAAAAAGGGACGGTTCCCAGCATTAATTTGCTTCAATCCCTCTTGCACAAGAAAACGATTTTCAGAGATGACAGGTACAACGTCTGCAACTGTGGCCAGTGCGACTAAATCCAATGTCCGTATAACAGGCTCAATGTGTTTGCCCATATGCTTATATAGTGCCAGCATAAGCTTGAAAGTTACGCCTGCTCCACACAGGTCCCGGAAAGAGCAGGTTTCATCCGGGCGCTTGGGGTTGACAATGGCATCTACAGATGGAAGAATTTTCCCACACTCATGATGGTCAGTTACAATTACGGTCAATCCGAGTGACTTGGCATAGTCAATACCAGAATGGGCGGAAATTCCATTGTCCACAGTCACAACGACCTTGGTATCTGGCCAGCGAGTCAAAATATTTTCTATCCCCTGTTTACACAGGCCATATCCGTCAATGCTGCGCTTATTTGCATAATGCTCAACTTTGGCGCCTAACTGATGGAGACATTCAACTGCAATAGCACCAGAGGCACAGCCGTCGCAATCATAGTCACGGTAGATAATGATTCTATCGTTTGCTTTTATATGCCGCTCCAAAAGATTGACAGCAATATCCATGCCTTTTACATCCAGGTCCTGGAGTATAGAGGATACGTCAGGAAAGAGGAACTGCTGCACTTGAGTTTCAGTTTTATAGCCGCGCTTATAGAGGATATCTAAAAACACTGGATTAATGTTGCGCAACATTCCGCAGTTGAGAATGCTGTCAGGTGTAGAGACTGCCTGATATGTGTATTTCGATTCCATAATGACCGTCCTTAACTATATTTACCGCCACAATCTAATTACTTTAATGATATGCAAAAAAAAGATATGATATAAAATAGAAAAAATGAAGGGGCAGGGAAAATGATTTCCCTGCCCCGTACACGAAGAAAGCTTGGACTCAGAGCTGAAGCAACATAAGAAAATACAGTGCTGCAGATACCCCAATAAGGGTAGAAATAATCCAGAGGACATTTCCGAGAAAATTGACGAAGCGGTTCACGAGGAATGCACCCCAGCTGCTGCAACCATACTCATAGCTGCACACATAAGAAATTTTTTTCAGCATTATCAACACCTCCTACTATTGAGGCGATTGATGACTCCCAAAACTGCGCATTGAGTAAACACAGCCCCTCAACTGTGCTTATAGGGATAACCTCAGGGAAGTGCACAAGATATAGCCCTATTACTGTAATAATAACACACTTTTTGAAAAAGTCAAGAAGAGGGAAAATTATGAAGCTGCATGCCCGGGAGGTGTGGTGCAAGGCTTTAGCGCCCCCGTTTGAAATGAGGATATGCCGGCTGAAGGATTCTAAGCCTCGCTGAAAATAGTGGTGATGCCTTCTGGCGGTTTTATGTAGCTGAAGGCATCCTTAGCATAACTTTAGGATTTCATAATAACAGCAGCAGTCTCCGCATAGAACATGGACAAAGTGGTTGACAGACCGCTTTGTATTGACAGAAAGGAGGTGCCGCAGGTGGAAAAGCAGATAAAAGGGGGAAGCGCACGACTTGCCGCTGTACTGACAGCTATCGTCTTGATGCTTACAGGCGTAGGTGTTTTTGCTGTCCCGGAAGTGGTTCCATTTGCCCCGACAATGGTTCACGCAGATGTCTTTGATGATTTTGTAACAGTGGATGCAAGCGGAAAGGTTACTGCGGGTGCCAGCAGCACTGCACCTGATATGGGCGGACTGGTGACCCAGTATAAAACGATAGCAACGGTCATTACAAGTATCCTGACAATTACAATGCTTATTTTTATGCTGATTCAATTCACAAAATTGGGTGCAGCCGGCGATAATGAGATGGCAAGGAAGAAGGCAATCGCAGGTATTTTAACGACTGGTATTGCTACGGCCCTTTTGGGTGGGGCCACGATTGTGGTTGGTTTCTTTTGGAACGTTATTAGCAATACACAGAAGACTTAAGGACACACAAGTTGGGGCAGCGGGGTAAAGCCCTGCTGCCCTGTTTTTAGGAGAATGTATGGAAAGAATTATCAAACAGGTTAAGTTTGCATGTGTGATGGGTACAGCGCTATTTGTAAATTTGATTTTCTTGCCAGGGGCATATGCACTGGAACTGGACCCGTCCAATTGGGTTCCAGGTTTCAGCTTGGCCAGTGAACCCACAGTAGAACAGGCAGGCGCAACGATTAGCCATCTAAAAGAGTTTGGAGTGGCATTTTTTGCACTTGCCACGATAACATGCATCATTTTTTTCCTTGTTGCGATAACAAAGCTTGGTGCCGCCGGAGATGATATGCGTGCCAGGAAGGCGGCATTGCAGCAAGTCATGTGGGCCGGAGGGGCAGTCATAATGCTGGGAGGGCTGTCCACTATATTGGCCTTTATGTGGGGTTTTTTACGCTTTTAGGTGCCGAGAGACAGCGATGTCAGGACGCTGCTATGTGATAGTAGGGGAGGGATAATATTGGCGAATGTAAAAGTGAGTCAAGCTATTCTGCAAGGGCTAACAGAGGAGGACTGTTCGGTACTGAGCGCAATTTATCGACACAGATGCCTTAACGCTCCATTGCTGTGTCAATATTTCTATATGCAGGCGAATGCCGATATGGAATATACCCAGATGCGGATTCAATGGTTGGTCATGAAGAGACTATTGGAAGAGGTCGAATGTGGGACCGGATATCCGGTGCTTTTTCTGACGACGCTGGGGATAGAAACGGTAAAAATGTTGGCCATAAAAGAAAAAGTGATAGGCCCGGTGACCAAATCGGCCTATGACTTAAAGATGAGCCCCAAAAATATACCGCATCAGATGGCATTGAATAAATTTGTATTGGAGGTTAACGCACGGGTAAAGGATAGCCACGACTATAGATACTATGATGGAAAATTTATGCCGTCAACGGCTGAAAGTTTGATGCCAGATGGTATATTCGAATTCAGTGGCCATACTGTTTTTCTAGAGATGGACATGGGGACTGAAAGGTCTCCTCATATGGCAAGGAAGTGGAATAATTACCGGGCTTTTTTAGAATCGAGAAGCTCGTTTTATCAGGATAAAAATATAACGATGCTTTTCATTTTGGAAAATATAAAAGTACTCTCCCAGAGACAGCGGACAGTTTGGTCGTCCATCGGACGCTTTTTGATTGATAAGATAGATGGAAATTTTGAAGTTTATGCTGACGAACCGGGCACACTACAGGATATTTTGCTTGAGAAGATGGAAGGAGTTTCAACCAATCTGCAAACTGCAAAAACCTACAAAAATCTTATAGCAGCACATGGTTTTTCCATCTCTGAGGCGCTATTTGGGACGATTACACATTATGAGTTTGATGGGTACATCAGGAAACTGACGCCAGCCAAAAAGGTCATGATACAGGAAGATAGGCCGCAAGAGTTTCTTATCGATGTTTGGCTGGATGGGCGACTGTCTGTGCTTCACAAGATTTTATATTATCACGACATTGAGCGCAGGTTTAGAGCATGTGTTGCCAGAAGCGTTCCGTACTTGGTTATTGTACCAGATGAAAGATGGGTCAATAGAATGTTGGCCTTATGTAATGCGAGAGGGGTCCAGGATGTCTTCTATACAACTACAGACAGGCTTAGGAATAGTGAGTTCAATAAAGCTGTATTCCAGCTTGACGAACAGGGAACTGTGTACCATTTTTCTAACATGGGACTAAAAGAGACCGTGTATGAACATAGGTTTAAAGAGCACAGATGCGAGGGGATAAAATGAAAAAAGTATTATTCGCACTTAATCACAAAGCAACGGAAGATTTTGTTACAGAAAGACTTGGCCCAGATTATATCATTGTTAACGCAGTAACCTATCGGGAGGCTGTACTATCCGCATTGCCAGGGGCGGGCGCCGATATATTGGTCTTTCGAGATTCCCTTGATGGTAGTATAGATATCACAAGACTGTTTGAGCAAATTCGTACCGAATATCCAGAGATACGCATTGTTTTTATATGTGGAGAGAGGCCCAAAGGGGATAAAATGCTTGCAGCAATCGTTTCGCTGGGTATATATGATATTATACACAAGAATGCGGTTCCCGTTGACGATATTGTGGAGCGTATTAAGCATCCAGCATCATTTCGGGATGCAGCGATGTATTATAATTTTGACCAGGGGGATGTCGTAGTGCCTGTTCAACCGGTTGAGCAGGAGAATGTAGTGTCATCAGGAAAGATAAATGGATTCTTCAGTGTATTGGACAGTTTTAAGAAGAAGCTGCCTCGGGGAGGGGAGCAGGAGGGGATTGAAACCGTTCCGGTTCCAGTGCAGGAGAAAACGATAAGACCGCAAGTGGATATCGAATTACTGCGGGAAACGATGCGGGAGGAAGCGGCAAGGGAGGCTCAGCGCAACCTTGACGAATTGATTAAGATTGCGGCGCGGAAAGAAACTATGAGGCTGGAGGAAGAACTGTCTGCATTGAAAAAGGCGCTGGGCGATAGCCGGCTACTGATGGAACAAAAGGAAAATAGAATCAGCGACCTGCTCCGGCAGCTTGATGAGGCTAAAGTGGTGGCAGATAGAGTGAAGTCTGACTTTAAGGCACTACAGGAGTCTGCCAATAAAGGGATGTCAACTTATGAGGCGCAGCTGCAAGCTCTGAAATCACAAAAGGACACACCGCTTTGGTATGGAGAGCAGTCAAAGCGGTGGGAGGAGGAGAAGCAGGCCCTTAGCACTGAGATTGTGCAGAGCCGGACAAGGATAGCGGCCTTAGAGGACGAAAAATCCTATACTATGTTGGAATATGATAGGATGAAGCAATCCTACAAGGAGATGGAAGCAGCTCTTAAGATTGCCAAAGATGCTCAATTAGTGGGCAAAGAGGCGGATTCACTTATCGCCCAGCTGCGCAGAGAAAACACAATGATGAAAGGTGAACTTGCCTTAGTGCGAAATGAATTGAGTAGCACCCAGGCGAAGCTGGACGTTGCATCTGAAGGTGGGCCGGATTTTTCGCGGCCCGTAATGGAAATCCCCTACCTTCCTGATGAGGAAATCTATCTGCCCAGTGAAGGGCCGGCACAAACGATATTGGTTCTTGGTGCGAAACATGGGGTGGGGAACAGCACTGTGGCGCTGAATTTAGCAACCTCCGCAGCCCAACGTGGTCATAAAACGCTCTTAATAGAAGTAAACGACAAATTTCCTCTTCTTAACGAATACTTTGAGCTGACAAATGTTCCGCTTGGGTTGAACGATTCCCTTGACAGTATTGTCAAGGGGGATACACAGATAGTTGATGCGGCGATTATACGGTTTCATGCGCTTAGGCCGTTAAATGGCAAATTAGGCAGGAGATACAAAAAGCTGCCAAAGGGACTACATCTGCTTCTCTATTCAAATGAGGACCTTGTTGCGTCAATGAGTGGGACCCACAGACCAATAGAAGCGGCTGCCGTATTGGCACTTTTTAATTACCTTATCATCAAGCAGCAATACACTCATGTTATTGTGGATGTGCAGCCTGATGACCACCAGACCATAGATGCACTGATAAATAGCGGTCTTGTTATTAATAGAATGATTATGACAATGAGCCAGGACCCTCACAGTATATCCTCTGCAGGCGTTCTTGTTTCCAGTTTGGCGAAGTCTCGCGCATCTGGACTGGTCGTGAATGCAGAGTATATCGTATCAAAATTCAATCATACTGGGCCGCTTACAACAGCTAAGATAGCAAAGCACTTACATGTGCCCCCGCAGCAATTTACAGCACTATCTGAAGATTCTTTAGGGTATGTAGCTTCGTCAATTGCGGGAGTCCCCTATGTAATAAGTAAGGGAAGGTTCAGCCTAGAGTATGATACACTGAGAGAAAAGGTCATGGCTCGGTGATATTAAAAGTTAGGATATTGCGCTACGTGTGATAAAAGGGAAGGGAAGTGCATACAAGAAGAGAAATTTTGAGAGAGGAGGAATGGACTTGAAACGAACACTGATTATAATACTAACGTTGTTGGCATTTATCCTTCCTGCATATGCAGCGGAAGAAGGCGTTGACAATGCGGTTGCGGATGAGATTGGTGGGAACAATGTAGCAACGGATTACTATCGAGAGCTCTTTGGTTTATCCAATGAAACTGACTCCGATAATCTTTTAGATGTGCCAAACGTGACTGTAGACGACTTGGGGGAGAGGTTGGCTGCAAAGGCAGGTGACTTTGTATATCTGATTAAAATTGTGGGCAGATATGTGTGCCTAGGTGCATTTATCATCTGCTGTATCATAATTGTAATCGGCATTATTGGCAATCAGCGAACGTTAGCCAAAGCTATTATTGGTGCTATCATCTCCGGCCTGGCCTATGCAGCTATTACATGCGGAGAGCAAATCGTGCAGTTCATTGCAGCTTGGGCCATGACTTACCCGTAACAGAATGTGTCGAGAAAATGGGAAATGAAAGATTGATATATGCCATTACGCTTGTTTTAATTGCTACCCTAGTAGTTACTATAGCAAGTGCATTGGTCAAGAGTTTATTAAGACTTTTGCTCGCAATAATTTTAGTGCTCATCCTGTATTCAATATTTTGGGGAGAAGGTACTACATACATATCTGTGCTTAGTCACGTTTTCCCTGAGAGCCTACAACAAGACATTATACAAGGCTATGATTACTATAAACAACAAGAGCTACCTTGTCTGCCTTGGCTGTGAGTAACCGGGGAGCGGCCGTGGGATTGTATTGGGTATGCCATTTGAAGCTTGGAGCTGGCGGGAAGCCGGCTCCTTTTTATGTTCTGATATCCGCAAGAAGAAAGACATAGAACAAAGGAAAACAGAGAGAGGAGGTCATACAGTGGCTCGTATGTACAAAGTGTCGGCAGACACCAGTGAGAAGGAAAAAATCATTGGAGGCATTCTTACTATCTATCAAGGCGGCTGGATAGTGCTTGGAATATTCATCTCTGGTGGGATATTCTTCCTTGCCAACATATTACTCCCCCCGATTCTCTCACTGTTTATCGCAGTACCACCGGGGACCGCGTTTGCGGTAGTCTTTGCCTTTTATAAGAAGGAACAGCTGAGTTTTGCGACTTATTTACTATACCAATATGCATTCCGCAGAAAGACGAAGAAGCTAATCAATACCTTAACATTTAAGCAGAATCTTAAGGAGCAGCTGATGCTGTTCCAATAACATAGAAAGGAGGCGGCGGCCCTGAGGGGCCGCATAGCAACTAATATGGGACCTGCAATTATAATTGCGCTGATTATGCTGGTCATTATAGGCGCAGCAGGAATTATTTTAATGCTCTGCATAAAAAAGGCAGACCCGAAGGGTCAGGACAGAACCGAGGCTTCCGATATTAAGTCAGCACAGGAGTTCCTACCTTTTGAAGATATCAGAGAGGACATGATTTTGCTTGGCCAGCATCGATATCGCGCTGTTTTAGCGTGCACAGCTACGAACTACCACTTGAAGACAGCGCGGGAGAAAGAGAACATTGAGATGGCGTTCCAACGATTTTTGAATTCTATCTCCTTCCCAATTACCTTTTTTTTGCAAACGAAGGTCATTGATAACACAGACAGGCTGAAAAGTCTTAAAGCGGAGATAGAACATACTGTCTCAGATTTTCCCAATATTGCAAATTATGCGGAACAATACCTCTCCGATATGGCGTCACTCAACGAAAAGCTGGGTAACAATCAGCAGAAGAGAAGATATATCATCGTTACCTACGATAATGCAGATGAGTTGAGTGAATTGACAGAAGAGGAGAAAGTTATCCATGCTGCCAAGGAAATCAGGCACCGCTGTAATTTGATATTGAATAACCTGGAAACAGTTGGTGTGACAGCCCGGATGATGGATACAAGGGAGCTGATTGAACTGGTCTACTCTTGCTACTGGCGAGATGATTACTCCTATGCAGAACAGATATCGAAGGGAGACTGCTTTTCGTTGTTTGTAGAGGGGGAGATGGACCGATATCGTGAAGTACCCAAAGTAAAAATGCTCGACCTTATTTTAGGGGAAACCATTTCAAAGCTGCAAGTATCAAACTTGGACAACGACCTGGCGGGCAGGGAGGTGTTGTGCACCATTACGGAATTACGGAAAAAATATGCAGGGTACTTTCTTGAGGAGGGAGTATGATGTTTGGAAAAAAGGTAAAGAAACCTGTGGATGAGCCAGGTGGAGTAAACGTAAGGGAAAATACATTTGGGAAGAAGCGGAAGAGCAACCTGCTGGAAAATGGTGTTCCAAAGCTTCATGATTTGATGTGTCCACCATCTTTTGACCGCAGCCAACCTGACCGTATTCAGGTTGGGGCAAAATTTGTTCGTAACTTTTTAGTTGCGGGCTACCCGAAACAAATCCCTGTGGGTTGGGCAAATCACATCTTCGACTATGACGGCGACCTTGACTTGGCTATCCATGTGAATCCAGTGGATGAGCGCATTGCCCTAGACGAGCTGACAATGAAAATCACACAATTCCAGGCCCAGCTCGCAACGGAGTTAGAAAAGGGCAGTAACCGTAATGTAACAAGACTTCAAGCACAAATTCATGACCTGTATGAGGAACGCATCAAGGCTGAGCAGAATTATATCAGTCTGTTTGGGATTCAGATGACGTTCAATCTCTACTGTGATTCTCTGGAGCAGCTGAATAAGGAGTCACAGCTATTGGACAACAGTATGCGAGCGCAAAAAGTCAAATTGATGCCTACTTTTTTGAGACAGGACCAAGGTTATAAAAGCGCACTTCCATTCGGGAAGAGCTGGATGCCCCATAATTATCGAAACATTTCTTCCGAGGGTCTTACCGCATGCTTCCCATTTTATAACTCTGAAATAAGCCACCCTTCAGGTGTATTTATTGGGGTAAATACGCAGACAAAAACTCCGGTCTATATTGATTTCTTTGATAGAAAGCTGCTTGATTCGGGCAACGCTACCGTATTTGGGATGACGGGCTCCGGGAAATCATTTTTTGTGTCTTTGCTCACGATGCGGTCTGCCCTAAAAGGTATTCGTACCGCAATTGTCGACCCTGAGGGGGAATATAAATCGATTACAGAGGCTCTGGGCGGCGTGAATGTGGAAATCCGGCCTGGCGGAGCAATTCCCAATCCATTTGACCTTCAGGAGGAAGATGAAGTCGATGATAATGGAGTTTCAACTGGCCAGAAGATAGTCCGAATCAACGACAAAATTATTGACTTATTGAATCTGATAGGAGTTATGGCCGGCAGATTAGAGCAGCAGCAAAAATCACTAGTTTCACATGTGCTGGATATGACCTATAGAGATTTTGGGATGAATGAGGACCCCGTTTCACTGTACAATCAGGAGGTAGTTTTAAACCAGGCAGGAGAGCTTATCCACCACGGACAGAGAAAAGAGATGCCGACATTTTCTGACTTCCACAGTCGGCTGGTAGAGTTTGCAAAGCTCCCAGGCAATGAATGTCTGATTTCGGTGGCTAATTCTTTGAAGATGTTCACCAAAACTGGTGTGTTTGGAATGTTCGATGTTCAGACGCCGCAATCTCTACTGAATTTAGGGGATGCGCCAGTTGTCAACTTCGATGTTAGCTTCCTGAATGACGATACACTGAGACCGATTGGGATGCATGTGGCATTGTCATGGTGTTCTGAAAAGTTTGCAAAGCAGGATATTACAGTCAAGAAGCGAATCGTCTGCGATGAGGCATGGATGATGGTGAAGAAGACAATGCCGGGTGCCGAGTATACAGCTCATTTCCTGGAAACCGTTGCACGACGGATTCGAAAGAGAAATGGAGCGCTGTTGGTCGCTTCCCAAAACTTCAAGGAGTTTGCGGACAATCCGCAGGGACAGGCGGTTTTAACAAATACCCATGTAAATATCTTTTTGAAGCAAAATGCGACAGACCTAGATGCGGTCCAACAGGTATTTAAACTGTCCAACGGAGAAAGAGACTTTCTGGCTAGTCCAAAGAAGGGCCATTTTCTACTGAAGATGGCTAGGGAGAGTACAACAGGTTATGCTTATCCGTTCAGCTATGAAAAATATCTCATCGAGAAAAAGTCTACTGCCCGAATGTCTGGAGGGAAGTAGTCTGCCCCACTTGAATGAAACCGCAGAGAGGAGTGAATACAATGTCAGCGGTGAGGGGCAGGGCTATGAAATATTGGATAGTAAAAAGCAGTATACTAGCCATTATGACCTTCATTATAGTGGCGCTTATGAGTATCCCGGCAAATGCCAAAGATTTTTTTACAATACAGACCACAATCAATACCGATAACTGGACAATCGACGCAGCTGTGGTCAAGGATACTATAGGTATTACTGGTGCGCCTTTGGAGGCGAAGCGGGTCGAGAGTTCCATTCTGGAAAGTTTAGCGTCAAGTTCGGATAGCATAGGGAAGATGGAAGCGGTTATTACTGGCTTTGGTACAACAGAACGTCAGTTAACCACAGCACGTAGCGATAAACTAGTGTTGACATTTCCGGCCATCAATAAAGGATTCTTGATATTTGGTCGGTCACCAGGAGCGACAGATGCTGACCAGGCACGAGCGGAAGCGGTGCGTGATGCTTTACTTTATGATTTGAAGCAGGCCATTGAGTTGGCATGGCCTGACAGGAGCGGGATTCAAGACTTGGCCGAATTTGAGGGTAAGATGGCGTCATTGTTGAACGCAGCGGCAAATGGAGGGAGCGTCGGCTCGGTGACTTTTTCAAAAACGAATACAGACGAGCTGCTTTCAGCTGGCTTAAGACTCTATGATGAGACAGCACAGGGTTCCGACTATATAAAGGCCCGCACAACTAATGGTGACATTTATTATCTGCTGGTCCGTATCCCCAAAGGGTATGTCCCCATTACAGGGAGAAGCCTCCCGCGAAATCTACCACAACTAACAAGTAGTGATGACGCGGCATTTGTCAATTGGGACATGCTCACTGTGGAAGCCTTCAATAATTTCCTGCTTGAAGGCGATAATGCGGTCAATTCCATGAATGTTTATGCGTCTGCCCCCACGCAGATGGAAAATGTTCTGGTTAAGCTTTTTGCCAGTCTCTTGACCGGCATTAAGAGCGCATTAGGACTGTGGAAAATAGATGACCTTATCTACAATACTGGGCTGAGAGGTTCATCTTCTTATGTCCATGGGGTCTTTCCGACATCATGGGAACCCGTCATTTGGATGTTTTTCGTTTTGACAGAACTGGTGGCAATACTTAGTCTGCTGTACTCTATTGTCAACAATGTACTTAAACGAGCAACATCGACGATGAACTATATGGGGCGCCTCCACGCCTGGGAGCAGGTAAAGGATATTATCGTGGTGGCCCTGACATTAGCCCTGCTACCAGTCGCATTACAAATCCTACTAAGTCTCTCCTATAATCTAACTGGCATATTGGAATCGGCGTTGCAGGGAGAGACGATTGTAAATTTACGGAATGTGGCATCTGCAGGCTCTGGGACCCTGGCGGGGATAGTGGTACAAGTACTCTTCTTTGGTATTGATGTCTACTATAATTTTTTCTATCTGCTTCGTTCACTGACAGTTGCGGTACTGATTGTAATAGCACCTATCTGTGTCGTGTCAGCAACATTTGATAATAAACGAAAAGCTATGGTGACCAACTGGTCGAAGGAACTGCTTGCTAATATTTTCATCCAACCAATTCATGCACTTGTCTTTGCCATTATATTATTGTTCCCGGTTGGGACACATGCGTTTGATAATATTATGCTATTCTACGCAACAATTCCCTTCACTAGTGTCATACGGGGCCTGTTTTTTGGAAGCGCCGGCAGTTGGGGCGAGCAGGCGGCAGGCCGTGCAAAGAACTTTACAACAGGTGTTGCATCCGGTATAGCCGGCGGAGCCCTTGCGGCAGCAGGTGGTGCGACGGCCCATGCGGTGGCTGGAAAGCTGGGAGTAAAAGCTGGTAGCGGTACACAGACAGATGGAATCCAGAGACAAACAGATATGTCAGCTGGGCCTGAAAAAGAAGCAGACCTATCTGGAGTGGGAGGAAATGCACAAACTGACTTTTCCCTTGATTCTAACGCTACTCAGGGAGGTGGCCAGACTGCATCTTTTGGACACGGTGAGATAGGTGGTACTGGTGGCGGAGAGTTTATCCAAAGGCCTGTTGCTTCCATGGCACGGCAGGCGATAGGCTCTCTAAATGATGTGATGAAACGTGATTTAGAGCTACAGCGGCAAGGCCGGGTGTCGGATTCTCCAATGAGTATAGCTCAACCTGGAGGAAAAGGTGTCGTTCTGAGAAGAACGGCAGCTATCGGTGGTGGTATCGCTTTAGGTGCGATTGGTGGAGGTCTTTCTGCGGCGACAGGCTGGGGTATTGGTAAAGAACTACAGCAAGGCGGAAAGATGATATGCGCATATGGAGTTGATGGCATATCGCCCTCCGAAACTGAGGATGAAGAGGATGTATCCAAAGAGGGGAGTCAGCGGCCGGGCAGTTTTAATGACTTTTCTCAGTTGTTCTCAGAAGATTACAACGGCCCAGCCGAACTGGTATCAAATCCGCTATACCAAAACGGTGAGTCTGCTTATGATGCAAGTAGGGATATGACAGATTCTGTTCTTGGTGCGCAAAGCCAGCAGGAAGCGGGAATTGCAAACCTTATGGACCAGAAAGAGAGAATGCAGTTCGATGTTGATGGAGACACCGCTTATGGTCAGGAAATTAGAGCATATGCTCAGATGCTTGACACGCTACCGGCTGAAGAACGGCAGGAAATTGTGTCGCAGACAGGAATCGCAGTCTCGCCAGTTATGAAGTCAGGGCAGGCGACCGGGAACTATCGCGTTAATATTGATAAGAGTGTATTTGAGCAGGCAACAGGTACCAGCATAAGTGTGGCAGGGAAATCTATTCGAGCTTCCCGTCAAGGAAAACAGTCAGCATCTATGGTGCCTTCTTTTAGTGTAATGCAAAGCACTGCATCCGTAACGACACCCAATATGCCAGGATATGAGAGATTAAGTTATCGGGTTGTTGAGCCGCCTAGACGTGTTGGAAGCGGGTTTGAAGCGGTGACTAGGTCAAAGGATGGGGAATTAGTCCAGGAGACGGTCCGTTCAGCAACAATTAGCCCAAGGCAGGCGGTTAAGGTCCTTAATGCCCAGGCGAAGGGGGATAATGTGGCGCAGACCGGGGAGAACTCTATCGCATATGGAAATATTGCGCCAGTAACACAAGAAAACCGGCACTCAATTGAAGAAACTGGCCGGCCCTCTCAAAGCATTATCATGCCTAGCACTGCGACCCCTAGCCCTAATACGAGTATTGAAACCAGCGGGGGTCAGGGAGAAGAAGCGTCTATACCGAATCCGCTCCCCAGTTTGGGAAGTACATCTACAAAACAGGAGCAGGTTCAGTCGAGGGGAGATGCCGAAATACCTGATATTTCTGGAATCAGCTTTGAAGATGATGTCCGAGAATTGGCAGATGATATTGAAGAGTCGACTAGCCAATTCAATTGGGAATAGAAGCTGAGGTGGAGTGCGTATATAAGAGCACGGAATAAACGGGGCAGCAGTCATTTAAGATTGCTGCCCTAAACTTTAATTTTTCAGGAAATTGACCAGATTCCCTCTGCTGTGCTATACTTTTAAATAGGCAATCCAAAACCATATGAAGGTAAAGATATAATAGAACTAGTGGGGAAGAACATATGGAAAATGAAAAGCTACTGAAGATTGTCACAGCATTGATTGATTCAAGGATGGAAGGAGAATACTGGGACTTCAAACTTGACTTTCATAAAAATAAGGCTTCGTTGCTGCATGATATTTTATGTATGGCAAATAACTTGACACCTTATGACGGTATGATAATATTTGGTGTCCAGGACAGGACATTTGAAATCGTTGGGGTGGAGGGAAATGAAAACAGGCGGAATTTAAACTACTATACCAATTTTCTCAAAGACAAAAAAATTGCTGGTGGGGTGAGGCCAAAGCTGGAATTTCAAACAATTTTCATTTGTGGGAAGACAATCGATGTGCTTCTGATAAAAAATACGGACAAAACGCCTTACTATCTTGATGAAGATTATACAGACCAAGGCAAGCGTGTCAAGGCGTACCATATCTATACCAGAGTTGGAGAATCAAATACTGATATTAATAAGAGTGCCGATATCGACCAAGCTGAAAGGTTGTGGGCGAAGAGGTTGAAGGTCATGAAGAAAACCCCAAAATTCAAACTTGAACTGTTAAGGGACAATACAAGTAAAGATAATGCTTCTCTTTCGTATGTCTACAAACATCCACAAGGGCTGGTTTGGTCAAGACCATATGATGAGGACGATTTAATTGACGGAGTGACGTTGGAAGACATTCGCCAATACAATGAGGCGCTGCCGGACCAAGAACTGATTGACGAGTTTAACAGACAGCAAAGATTATATGAAAATGTACAGGAGAACAACCATAAGGTTTATCTGTCTCTAGAGAATATTGGAAACGCACCAGGGACATCCATTTATATTACTCTGTTCTTGCCATCAGAACTCCTTGCGTATTCTGAAAATGGTTGCGCATGTGTCCGTGAGCCTGAGGAACTGGATATGCCAGAGGACCCGGTCAGGAAGGCGATGGATGCGGATTATTATAGGCAGTCGGGACTCTGGGCAGGGCGCTACCCAGGGCTGGAGGCTGTACTTAAAATAAGCGAACAATGCAATCGATTTCAGGTCCAGGGACAGCGATTCTCCTCGGCTATTTCATTGGAGAGAAATGACTTCAGTATCAAAGAGGCTCATGGAGAATTGGAAGTCTATATTAAAAAACTTCTACACACTCGAATGTATGAGAGCGATAAGTTTTGCCTGATTGTTACGAAGCAGGGTAAATTTGAGATTGAGTATGCAATAATGTGTGAAGAGTTTGAAGAGCCACAGACAGGAACCTTTGAAGTCACTGTAGATGTGTGATGAGACAACTATATATTTTCCCCATTTGACAGAATAAGAGGTAGTAATCTGAAACGATTGCTACCTCTATTTTTAGATTTATATTCTGTTTTTGTTTGAGTGACCACCAAATCAGGGATACAGAAGATTCATGAAAGCCTGCTGCTTGTCAGTATAAGTGACCAGCAATCTTTTTTTAGCTCTTGTGACGCCGACATACAGAAGTCGCTCCTCCTCACGGGAGTACCGGAATCCTCGTAGAGAGAGAAGCACAGTGTCCCATTCAAGGCCTTTTGCGGAATGTACAGTGATAAGAGAGACACAATCAGCATCTTCACGGGAAGAGGAAATGGTTTCCTTCGTATTGTACAGGCGGTACTTCATACAGTATTGAAGGTAGTTGTTAAGAGTATGAAAGCCTTTCGCGCACATAGAGGTGATAAAACTATCGGCGACGTAATCTTGTCTGCAATGGTCAATAAGCTGAAGAAAATAGGAAATCTTCGCCGCTTCAGTTGAGAATTGGGCGAGACCATTTGTCACAGCTTTTGCACTTGCTTGCAGGGTATTGATATCAAAGGGGTCCTGGCCCAATGATTTTGCATAGAGTGCAAAGTCCTGCATATTGTTTGAGTCTTTGAAAAAGTGCGCCAAGGAGATGATGGCCTTTACGTATGGCTCATCACCGATGATTTTGGGGACACGCAGGACGGTGGGAATACCTGCCTTATCAAACGCTTCTTGGTACTTGATGAGTTCAGCTCGGGTCTTAGTAAGGACAGCAATATCAGAAGGGGCCATACCGTCCTTCTGAATGAGTTTTTGGATTTGTTTTGTAAAAAGCTTTTGCTCGGCTGAGACAGCATCAATGGCAATGACAGCAGGAGGAAGCCCGGCAGCAGTGTTATGGCTTTGGATTATCTTGGGGATACGGGCGGTTTGACTAATAATATGGTTGGCCAAAGAGATAATCGGAGTTTCACTTCGGAAGTTATCTGCAAGAGGAATGTCCTCCATATGGGGGAAGTACTGGCCAAACTCCACCAAATTTTCCGGTGTCGCATTTCGGAACCCGTAGATGGCTTGCAACTCATCGCCAACTACGACCAGACTGCGGATTGTTTTGCAATTTTGAACGAGTTGGACGATAATGTCGATTTGGTTCTTATTACTGTCTTGAAATTCATCAACCACTACATGCTCATAGGGCAGTGTGGAGAAAATGCCAAGAGACTGCAATTGAAGCAATAATCTCAGCTGGTCCTCATAGTCCAGCATATTGAGACTGACCAGCGCTGCGTTATACTCCTGATACATATCCAGCAATTCAGAAGCATACGACGAGTAGCGGGATACTACGGACATGACATCATTGACCGACTCCACATGGTTTGCCTTAAGGGTGTCGATAATGGAGACCATAGTAGTGACGGCACCTTGAGCGCTCATTGTGTTCATGAATGGATTTCGGTAGTCAAGTGGCAGATTCTGGTGTGCTTCTAAGAGCTGTACGATAATATCTTTTTTGATAACATCGTCAACCAAGACAGGGGATACGGTAAAGCCGAGTTTGTCATAGTATTGTTCAATGGTTTTTTGTCCCCAAGAGTTAAAGGTCTCGATTTGTACTTTCTCAACAGGAAGATTTTCCGCCTTCAAAGCATCTCCCTCCGCATAAGCTTTCAGGCGCTGCTTCATTTCATTTTTCGCCTTGTCAGTAAAGGTGACCATCAGTATTTTTTCTGGGTCGGCACCCTCTTCAATCAGCGCAATGGTCCTCAAAGTGACGACGGTCGTTTTTCCGGAGCCAGCGACAGCATTCACCCGTAAGATGCCGTCGTCAAAGTTGACGAACTCCTGTTGACTTGGGGTCAGGCTGATGTCATGTATTTTTTTCAACTCGGTGTCGGGGGCTTCCTCCAATTTATGGGGTACAAATTCGGCATAACACAGGTCGTTGCATGTGCAGTCCCGGCAGGTCTTTATATCGCAGGAAAGCATGGCCGGGTCAGCCTGTTTGCTGGAAAACTCATTGTTTAACTGCTTACGTTCAGATTGGGAGAAAGAATGGGTGATGATGTTTGTTCCAGGGGTATCGTCATATTCAAGTTTCAATTCTCTGGCGGTATCTTTCTTTCCCTTCATATGGTAGAAAGAGGCGTAGATAGGTACATTTTGGGGATTACACTTAAGAGATAGGACTGCTTGTTCTCCGGCTGTTTGCAGCAAGAGGAGTTCCGGGTTTTTGGAAGGCATTGTGTCCTTCACACGTCCATTATATTTCATTCTTGGTGCGCTGTAACGAAATCGGATAGCTTCGATACAATCATGCCTTCGAACCAGAATGTCGATTTTGACATGGTGGTCCGCTCCGGCGAAAGACACTGTTTGGGTCAAATCCGATGCCAATAAAATCCAGTCTGCGGTGTGTTTTTCCCAGTCAGCCCAGCGCTCAATTAAGAACGTCATACGTCTGCGTTCTGAATCCGCTTCAAAAGGGAGCATCTTTTGCGCCTTAGTGTCAAAGGCGGTTTGGCAGGCGACCTGGATGTCAGCCTTTGTAGCAGCTATCGGGTCAAATTTTATCAAATGCATTGCCTCCAGCATGACCCAATGGAGCGAAGAGGTTTTTGTGGTTGCAGGAAGAGACTTTTGAGCAAATGCTTTTCGGCCACACTCTCTTACGGTTTCCAACGACATAATATTTTTCCTCCTAAAAAATGCTTTGGCTGTTTTATGCATATAGGAGGGGAGATATTTAAAAATGTTGGGGGAGAGGCAACCTTATTTATATTGTTTTTTGATATGCTAGAGAGTGGCGTTTGAAATCATTGATATATTTTTTAGCCGCAGAGAGAGATTTGAATTACGCTCAAGGGTCATATCTTTGTGGATGCCTGCAGCGAGGGCCGTCTTACTACCGACCAGAACCAGCATCTGCCTGGCCCTGGTAATTGCAGTATATAATACATTGCGGTTCAAAGCAGTACTTAATGTCTCATGTACGGGCATGATAACGACGGGAAATTCGGACCCCTGTGCCCGATGTACAGAGGTGGCGTAGGCCAGCTCCAATTGCTCCAGGTCTTTAATTGAATACCAAACATCCTGATGTGGAAAGGAGACTTCAACTGACTTATCTGCCTGATATCCTATAGATTTTATGATTCCCGTTTCCCCATTAAATACTGCAAGCTCATAATTATTAATGACATGAATGACCCGGTCACCAAGCCGAAATTCCCGGTTTTGGAAAGTGAGGGATTGTGTATGTGGATTAAGTCGCTCCCGCAAAAGCGTATTCAATGTATCAACACCGAGAATGGGTTTTCGGAGCGGGGAGAGGACTTGGATATCGTCAATTTCAAAATTACCGCTTCGGAGCAATCTCTTTATAGAGTAAAGAATTGTCTTTAGAATTATTTCTGGGTCTGTTGCCTCAATAAAATAGAAATCGCCATTGGGCTGCTTGGCGCACTTTAAAGACCGGCATGTACGAGTAGATGTGCTGACTATTATTCGGTGGGCGTTTTCCACAATTCGGCTCTTTTGGTCCTGGCGGAATATTGTACTTAGGCGCGTAAAGGGAATACATCCGGAATTGATGAAGTCACGTAATACCAGTCCTGGTCCCACAGAAGGAAGCTGGTCATAGTCACCGACAAACAGGATTCGGGTCTTTGTTGATGTGGATAAAAGCAAACGGTAGGTCAAATAGGCATCAGCCATTGAGAATTCATCGATGACAAGGAAATCGCAATCCAGCTGGCCTGGTTGAATTGATTTTGTCTGGAAAGAGCCTAATCCAATTAATCGATGGATGGTACAGGCACTTTTTCCAGACAGTTCTGCCATTCGGTTGGCAGCCTTGCCGGTTGGAGCCGCGAGCTTTATTTTAGCGGAGGGAGTGAGTGCCTCGATGGTAGAAATGATGGCATTGATGGTTTGTGTCTTTCCTGTCCCGGGGCCACCAGTCAGAATGCTGACAGGGTTGGACAAAGCCATGATAACTGCCTGCCGTTGACCTGAAGCGAGCGAGAAGTTGGATTTTTTCTCATAGGAAAGCAAAAAATCCTGTACATCTGAGGGCAAATAAGAGAATTGTTTTTCACCACCAAGGATGCCTTGAAGATATTTTACAATATTCGTCTCATTCGTAAAGTTATAGAAGAGGTATATAGGAGGGTCCCCGGCGTCAATAGATGTATCAACACAAATCAGTTCCCGTTTTACAAGGTATACGAGTGCTTGTTCATATTCTATTGCTGTGAATGGTTGGCTATTTTCATACCATGTCTTTTGCCGTTCTAAGAAATCCTCGCATTTTGCGCAGAGGCAGCTTCTGTTTAGATACAAATTGCCAACTCGCTCTGAGTCATATTTCAAGGCAGCATAAACCGCCATCGCAACTCGCATTTTAGAGTTGTAGGGGTGGCCCAAAGCCTGATTCAGCTGGTCTGCGGTCCTGAAATCTATAATGCCGTCCAAATAAGGGGCGTATGGGCTTTTTTGCAGGTGGGTGAGGGTCTCTTCATGATATTTTGAGAAGAGTGGCATAGCGTATCTGTGGTCTAAATTACATGCTTGAAGCAGCACAAGAGTTTCCTCAAATGTGCGGCTTTCAATAATTTCTTTCTGTAAGGCGGTGGCGTAGGAGGATGGTATAGGCAAGGTATCAAAAGCATGTGGGTCACGCTCAATCATAAGAAGCGTATCAAGACCATATTTGTCAAGGAGCAGGTCAACTCGTTTTGGCCCAAGCCGAATTTTTCGGGATAAGAGGAAGGTCCTTAATTCATCTAAGGTACCAGGATAGATGCGGTGATAGGTTATGACCTGGTACTGTTCGCCATAGTAAGGATTCTCGACTTTATGGGCCTGGACTTCGAAAATATCATTGATATAGATGGCAGTAAAGTTGCCAAGGTACATCTTCGTTTCACCAGTCGCTTTGTAGCCGCGCCCACGTCTTCGTTTTATAAGAATTTGCCCGATAAAGATGGTGTAACCGTCTTTTTTTTCTTGGTAGGTGATTTTTTTCACTTTGGCGATTGAAGTACAGGCAAATGAAGATGTATCTGCCGGAATTTTACCTGTCTTAACCACAATCGCCACTCCCCTCCCCACTATATTGTCCTCTATATGTTGTGATACGGCTTGTCACGGGAAAATATAAACTGTCGATTTTATAAGCCGGTCTAATCTGGCATATAACTGCCACAAGCAAAACACAGGTGTTTCAGAACAAGGGGGTAATTATGATTTGAGGGGACTTTTAATTGCAGAAAAGCCGTCGGTAATGCAGGCAATTCAAGCTGTGTATAATCAAATGCAAGGCTATCCAGACAGCTTGGAATTTGCCGCATTCCATGGTCATCTGATGGGATTGAAAGAGCCGCATGAAATAGATGCCGGTTGGGGTTCGCCGTGGTCGGCAGAACAGTTACCAATGTTCCCCAGGATATTTGAATATAAGGTGGTAGATAAGCCATCAGCAGATAAGCTTTATAAGAAAATTGAAAATGGCGGTTATGATTTTCTGATAAATGCCTGTGATGCCGGCAGGGAGGGGGAACTCATTTTCTGGTCATTCTATGAGACCTATAAATTAAGCCTTCCTGTAAAGCGATACTGGGCAAGCAGCAATGTGCAACGCGCAATTGCTTCGGCGCTGCAGGGGTTGCTCCCATCAAATTATTTTGATGGGCTGCGAGAAGCGGCAAAACGCAGAGCTCAGATTGACTGGCTCGTGGGGATGAACTTTTCACGAGCAGCAAGTCTCTCTACAGAAATGACAGTTGCAATTGGCAGGGTTCAGACTCCTACATTAAGAATGGTGGTAGACCGTGAGCTGGAAATTCAAAATTTCAAGGCGGAAGAGTTCTGGGAGGTCAAAGCTCAATTTGAAACTCAGAAGGGGGAGTTATTAGATACGCTCAATCTAATTGCACCGGAATTTAAAGAGAGTAAGTACAGAACACAGCAAGATGCAGTGTCGATTCAACATTCACTTAAAAAAACGGGAAAAATAGTAAGAGTAAAGAAGGAGCAGCGGGAAGCGATTGCTCCGACGCTTTTTTCTCTGGCTGAATTACAGAAATCGGCCAATCTAGCATATAAAATGACGCCGGACCGGACCTTGGAAGTGGCACAGAAGTTATATGAGAGTGGATATATCACATATCCAAGGACTGACTCACGATATCTGCCAGTGGATATGGTTCCAGAGCTTCAAGACCATCTGAAAGCATTATATAGCATTCCTGATATTGGTCTATTTGCCCAGGCTGTCACACAAGAGGACATCGCAAGAGTGGTGGCCGGAAAAGTATACATTGATGATTGTAAGATAGCGGACCATCATGCAATCATTCCAACAGAAGATGCTCCGCCATGGCAAGCATTGTCCAATGATGAAAAAAAGTTATATCTCCTGACTGCAAAGCAGTTTGTCGCAATTTTTATGGGTCCATATAAAGCAGATACAACAGCAGTTTTGGTGCAGGTTGGAAAAAATCTGTTTCGATGCGATGGGATTGTTGTGACAGATAAAGGCTATGTACAGCTGTATAGGGCCAAAAGGGAGAATATCATTTTACCTGATATTGCGGAAGGAGATATTGTAATACTCAAAGACACGGCTATCACATCAGGCTGGAGCAAGGCGCCAGCAAGATATACGCCACGTACATTGATTGCGGCGATGCAGAATGCGGGAAAAAGTCTTTCAGATACAAATCAACGCAGTATTCTGAAGGAAGCAGTAGGCCTTGGAACATCTGCGACTAGAGCAAAGATTTTGAGTGATATGATAGGCAGGGGTTATCTGGAATTGTCAAGCAATCAATATAGACCGTCTAATTATGCAATACGCCTTATTCAGCTGTTTAGGACACGCAATTTTTGCTCACCAGAATTGACTGCCATTTGGGAAGAAAAGCTAAAAAAGATTGAAGAATGTAGCTATGCTGGGAATATTGAGCCAGAAATTATAGAATACATTAAAGAGGAAACAGATGCGTTGCTTTCTAATCAGACAAGCCTGAAGGAGTACCGATATACTCAAGTTGGTGTGTGCCCACTGTGCGGAGGACGGGTCTTACAGAAAAAGTCCTACTATGTGTGTGAGCATTATAAAGCGGAGATAGACCCTTGTGCATTCATTGCGCCACAAGAAATCATGGGTTGCAGATTAAGTAGGAAGGATATTACCCAGCTGCTGGAAGGAAAACCTACAGAGAGCAAAAAGCTGAGGAAGAAAGATGGGTCGATAGTTGAACATCAGTTGATATTAGATGATAAAAAACGCATTTCTTTTTACCATGCCCCCCAAAAAACGGGAGGACTTGGGAGGTGCCCTCTCTGTGAAGGAATTGTACAGGAAGGGAAGGAATACTATGTATGCTCAAGACGCAGCTGTGGCTGCTCCTTTGTGCAAGCGAAGACGATTATGGGCGCAAAGTTAGAGCCAGAAGATATGAAGGCGCTGTTGGAAGGGAAAGCAACACGGAGTATGAAATTTACCTGGCGTTCAGGGAAACAAGGCTTTGCCGCTTTAAAATTGCAGGCGGACGGAAAGACAGAATGGATTTTTTGAGGGATGGACCCTTGAACTAGCCTGCATTTAATATAGAGGCGGGCAGGCAAAATTCTGTGGGGAATTGCGGCATAGCAAATCCCCACAGTCTTTTTAATAAGTGACTAAATAAATGCATATTACAGCCTAAACCCTTTTGGAGGAAATGCTTAATGGATATTAAAGGAGGAAAATATGGATTTAGGAAGCCTTTGCGGCCCTGGTATCTCCACAACGGTAGCAGACCTGGGAAAGTACACCGCCAGTGCGGTTGTGACCGTCACTGCACACATTGGAAGGAATCATGCAACCGTACCGATGCCAGCTAAACAGTTGGGCATGAAGGCCGAAGCTCTTTCGGAAAAAGGAAAGGGCTTCTATGCTGAACACCTTGGGGCCGGTCGTCTCTCGCTTATTCCGAGGGTGGACGAAGCGAAGTTTTCGTGTCTGGAAGGGCGGCTTCGCCGGACAATCAAACAGGCAGAGATATATGATAGCGTCATTCCTATGGCCGCATATCCTATGCTCAAGGAGCGGTTCTTCGCAATCGAGCAGGATTATCGGCAGGG
>OFHA01000069.1_pt1 | contig 86813 bp, 68 predicted proteins | sample 1521891 | NCBI WGS metagenome assembly OFHA01 (sample SAMEA3504089, study PRJEB24116) | mouse gut metagenome | biome: mouse gut; feature: mouse-associated habitat; material: faeces | place: Denmark | collected 2011
TCCGTAAAGTACATATATTTGTAATCTACTTTCCTACATTGTTTATCGCCGCCTGCGCTGCCGCGAGCCTTGCTATAGGCACCCTGAAAGGTGAGCAGGATACATAGTCCAGGCCGATCTGATGGCAGAATTCCACGGAGGAAGGATCGCCGCCGTGCTCACCGCAGATACCGATATGCAGCTTGGGATTCACCGGCCGACCCTGCTGGATAGCAGCCTGCATCAGCTTGCCCACGCCGTTCCTGTCCAGCTTTGCAAACGGATCGTTCTCCAGAATCTTGGTGTCGTAGTAAGCATTCAAGTACTTGCCAGCGTCATCTCTGGAGAAGCCGAACGTCATCTGGGTAAGGTCGTTGGTACCGAAGCAGAAGAAATCAGCTTCCTTGGCAATCTCATCAGCAGTCATGGCCGCCCTGGGGATCTCGATCATGGTACCCACTTCGTACTCAAGGGCAATACCTGCGGCAGCGATCTCCGCGTCGGCGGTCTCAACCACGATCTTCTTTACAAACTTCAGCTCCTTGATCTCACAGATCAGAGGGATCATAATCTCCGGCTTCACACTCCAGTCAGGATGAGCCTTCTTCACATTGATGGCTGCACGGATCACTGCCCTGGTCTGCATCCTTGCGATTTCAGGGTATGTCACGGTCAGACGGCATCCCCTGTGGCCCATCATAGGATTGAACTCATGCAGGCTTGCAATGATATTCTTGATATCCTGAACGGTCTTTCCCTTTGCCTTGGCCAGTTTCTCAATGTCAGCCTCCTCTGTGGGAACGAACTCATGCAGAGGCGGATCAAGGAAACGGATGGTTACAGGGCAACCCTCCACTGCCTCATAGAGCTTCTCAAAGTCGCCCTGCTGATAAGGCAGAATCTTCTCAAGAGCAGCTTCTCTCTCCTCAGCGGTATCGGAACAGATCATCTCGCGGAATGCAGCAATTCTATCCTCCTCGAAGAACATATGCTCCGTACGGCACAGTCCAATACCCTCTGCCCCAAGCTCACGAGCCTTCCTGGCATCTGCAGGAGTATCCGCATTGGTGCGCACCTTCAGCTTCCTGTACTTGTCAGCCCAGGCCATAATCCTGCCGAACTCTCCGGCGATAGTAGCGTCCACAGTGGCAATCCGCTCTCCGTAGATATTGCCGGTGGAGCCGTCGATAGAGATCCAGTCTCCCTCCTTGAACTCCCTGCCTGCCAGGGTGAACTTCTTGGCAGCCTCGTCCATAATAATGTCATCACATCCGGACACACAGCAGGTTCCCATACCACGGGCAACCACTGCCGCATGGGAGGTCATGCCGCCGCGCACGGTAAGGATTCCCTGGGAAACCTTCATGCCGGTGATATCCTCGGGAGAGGTCTCCAGACGCACAAGCACCACCTTCTCACCCTTTGCAGCCCAGCTTTCTGCGTCCTCTGCAGAGAAGACAATTCTGCCGCATGCAGCACCCGGGGAAGCACCCAGGCCACGTCCAAGAGGTGTTGCCGCCTTCAGTGCAGCAGAGTCAAACTGAGGATGCAGCAGAGTATCCAGGTTACGGGGCTCGATCATAGCCACAGCCTCTTCCTCGGTTCTCATTCCCTCGTCCACCAGATCGCAGGCGATCTTCAGGGCAGCCTGTGCAGTTCTCTTGCCGTTCCTGGTCTGCAGCATGTAGAGCTTTTTATTCTCAATGGTGAACTCCATATCCTGCATATCCCTGTAGTGGTTCTCAAGCTTGTTGCACACATCCTTGAACTGCTCGAACACCTCAGGCATAATCTCTTCCATCTTTGCGATGGGCATAGGAGTACGGACACCTGCCACCACGTCCTCGCCCTGGGCATTCATCAGGAACTCGCCCATAAGCTTCTTCTCGCCGGTTGCCGGATCCCTGGTAAATGCAACGCCGGTGCCGGACTCATCGGACCAGTTTCCGAAAGCCATCATCTGCACGTTTACGGCAGTTCCCCAGGAATAAGGAATGTCGTTGTCCCTGCGGTACACATTGGCTCTGGGGTTGTCCCAGGAACGGAACACGGCCTTCACGGCGCCCATCAGCTGCTCCTTGGGATCATCCGGGAAATCCTGTCCGATCTTGGATTTGTACTCAGCCTTGAACTGATTTGCAAGCTCCTTCAGATCTGCCGCCGTGAGCTCCACATCCATCTTGACGCCCCTGGCTGCCTTCATCTTGTCAATCAGTTCCTCAAAATACTTCTTGCCGACTTCCATTACGACGTCGGAGTACATCTGGATAAACCTTCTATAGCAGTCCCACGCCCATCTCTCATTGCCAGTCTGTCCGGCGATGGTGTTGACCACGGTCTCATTCAGGCCCAGGTTCAGGATGGTATCCATCATGCCCGGCATGGATGCCCTGGCACCGGAGCGCACAGACACAAGCAGCGGATTCTTGGTATCGCCGAACTTCTTGCCGGTGATCTCCTCCATTTTGCCAATATGCTCATTGATCTGCCCCTGGATCTCGTCGTTGATCTTCTCCCCGTCCTCATAGTACTGAGTACAAGCGTCCGTGGTGATCGTGAATCCCTGCGGCACAGGCAGCCCCAGCTTGGTCATCTCCGCCAGGTTTGCACCCTTGCCGCCGAGAAGCTCACGCATATCCGCATTGCCCTCCGTAAACAAGTACACCCATTTCTTCATATTGTTTCTCCCTTTCACATAAAATTTTCGCAGCCCTAAGACCCGGCTGCCCCCGGCAGAACCACAGAGCCCTGCCAGTCCATAGTTATTGTAACAATTTACCAAGGGAATATCAAGCGAAAGTATGACATTTTTTTCCTGTACTGCACAATTTCGTACAACATGCCCACTGCGCCTTTACCTCCTACGACAAACTGCACAAAGAAAAAAACGAAAAACTGCCCTTTCAGACTGCCCCGGGCAGAAAAATTTCAGAGCGTAAAATGGCAGGAATTTCAGATTCCTTCTGCCGGAAAAAAAGAAAAAAGTTGTAATCCCGATTCTTCTTGATAATTCAAAGGTTTTGTGTATAATTGAAGAGACAAAGCAAAACAGACAGCCCTCCGGGAAGGATCCGGAGACGCAGCGGAAATGAGGTTTTATACATGATCAGCGTGAACAATGTGACATTACGAATCGGAAAAAAGGCACTGTTTGAGGACGTGAACATCAAGTTCACAGAAGGCAACTGCTATGGTGTGATCGGGGCCAACGGCGCGGGCAAATCCACCTTTCTCAAGATACTCTCCGGCAGCCTGGAGACCACCAGGGGGGACGTGATAATCACTCCGGGACAGCGCCTTTCCTTCTTGGAGCAGGACCATTTTAAATATGATGATTTTGTTGTGATGGATACCGTCATCATGGGCAATGAGCGCCTGTACCAGATCATGAAGGAGAAAGATGCCATCTACGCAAAAGAAGACTTTACGGACGAGGACGGCATCCGGGCCAGCGAACTGGAAGGGGAATTTGCAGAGATGGATGGCTGGGAGGCGGAGTCCAATGCCGCCATGCTGCTGAACGGTCTGGGCATTGACTCAGAATTGCACTACAGCACCATGAAGGACCTGGACGGAAGCATCAAAGTGAAAGTACTGCTGGCAAAAGCCCTCTTCGGCAACCCGGACGTACTGCTTCTGGACGAGCCCACCAACCACCTGGATCTGGACGCCATAGCCTGGCTGGAAGAGTTCCTTATCAACTTTGAGAACACCGTAATTGTGGTCTCCCACGACCGATATTTTCTCAACAAAGTGTGCACCCACACAGCCGATATTGACTATGGAAAAATCCAGCTCTACGCGGGCAATTACGACTTCTGGTACCAGTCCAGCCAGCTCCTTATCCGCCAGATGAAGGAGGCCAACAAGAAGAAAGAGGAGAAGATCAAAGAGCTCCAGGAGTTCATCTCCCGTTTCTCTGCCAACGCGTCAAAATCCAAACAGGCTACCTCCAGAAAGCGTGCTCTGGAGAAGATTGAACTGGACGAAATAAGGCCCTCCAGCCGCAAATATCCCTATATTGACTTCCGTCCTGAGAGGGAAATCGGAAACGAAGTGCTCACTGTAGAACATCTGTCCAAGACCATCGGCGGAGAGAAAGTGCTGGACGATATTTCCTTTGTTGTGGGGCGCAATGACAAGATTGCCTTTGTAGGCAGCCAGGAACTGGCCAAAACCACCCTGTTCCAGATCCTTATGGGCGAACTGGAGCCGGACGAGGGAACTTACAAGTGGGGCATTACCACCTCCCAGGCCTATTTCCCCAAGGACAGCACGGAGGAATTCAACAACGACCTGACCATTGCGGACTGGCTCACCGGCTACTCCCCCATAAAAGACGCCACTTACGTGCGGGGATTCTTAGGACGTATGCTCTTCGCAGGGGAAGACGGGGTGAAAAAAGTGAAAGTGCTCTCCGGCGGCGAGAAAGTCCGCTGCCTGCTGTCCAAGATGATGATCAGCGGCGCCAACTGCCTGGTTCTGGACGAGCCCACCAACCATCTGGACATGGAATCCATCACCGCCCTGAACAATGGACTGATCAAATTCCCGGGAGTGGCCCTGTTCTCCTGCCATGACCATCAGTTTGTACAGACCACGGCAGGCCGTATTATGGAAATCCTTCCTGACGGAAAACTGGTGGACAAGATCACCACCTATGACGAATACCTGGCAAACGACGAAATGGCCAGGAAGCGTACCGCCATCACCACTCACACGGAAGAAGACGAAGAAGAGGACGAGGAATAATAAGGAGATTTTTCTTATGCTGGCCATTGATCTACACGTACATTCCAACCGGTCCGACGGCACTTTTTCGCCTTCCGCCCTTGTGGACTATGCCATGGAAAAAGGGCTTGGAGCTTTTGCCCTCACCGACCACGACACGGTGGAAGGCCTGGAGGAAGCCCTGGAATATGCACAGAGCCTGAAAGCCCACCTGGAAGCCCAGGCGGCCGCTCCTTCCGGGAAGCCGCCTGCCCAGGCAGCTTCCCACCCCCCGACAGAACAGCCTGTTTCCCAGCATCCCGCAGGACAGACGCCCGGACATTCCGCTCAGGAAAGGACACCGTCTTCCCAGGCCCCCCTGGTGCCGGAGGTCATACCCGGCATAGAGTTTTCCACAGAGTACCAGGGCCGGGACGTCCACATCCTGGGCCTGTATATAGACTATAAAAATACCGCCTTTCAGGCCAGACTGCAGGCTTTCGTGGATTCCAGGGATGCCAGAAACCGGAAAATGTGCCTGCGCCTTCAGGAAGCCGGCATCCCCATCACCTATGAGGCGCTGAGAGCGGAATTTCCGGACGCAGTCATCACAAGAGCCCACTATGCCAAATATATGCTCGGCCACGGCCATATCAACAGCATGACGGAGGCGTTTGACCGTTTTATCGGCGATCACTGCCCCTGTTTTGTCCCCCGGGAGAAAGTCACTCCCGTCCAGGCAGTGAAGCTGGTGCTCCAGGCCGGGGGTGTTCCCGTTCTGGCCCACCCGGTGCTGTACCGCATGAGCGGCGAGCGTCTGGAACAGCTCACGGCAGAACTGGCTCAGGCGGGCCTGGGAGGCCTGGAAGCCGTCTACGGCACCTACTCCCCCGCCGAAGAACGCCAGATGCGGGCCCTTGCCGCCAGACACGGCCTGCTGATCACAGGCGGCAGCGATTTCCATGGAGCCAACAAACCCGGTCTTGACCTGGGGACAGGCTATGGCAGGCTCTATGTGCCCTACTGCCTCCTGGAGGACCTGCGGCGGTGGAAAGCGGCCCACTGACCCACGGCAGCACAAAATACAGCCAGGGCAAAAAACAGCGGCGGAAAATCTCCGCCGCTCCATTTTACCCTGTCACAATCAAATATCTTCCGTCCCCTACATCAAACACTTCATCCGCTTCCAGGATTTCATCCCCCACGGCCCCGTCCATGTCAATTCCCTCATCCTCGAAGAATTCAATCACTTCCTCCACGGAATCGGCAACCACAGCCATGCAGCTTTCCAAAAAGTCCTGGGCTTCTTCCAGAGTCTCTGCCACCCTCTCAGGAAACAGCTGCAGCTGGTTCTCCAGGAAACACTCCAGTACGTCGTCATCAAACATTTTTCCACCCCTCCTTTCGTCTTTTGATATCACCCTGCCCACATCATAATATGATTTTGCGTCCATGTCAATATGGTACGAAAAAAACACAAACTTTTTCGACAATTTTCTTCAGACATACCGCAGCAGCTCCAGAGGATACTCCACAAGGGCTTCCGCACCTCCCTGGATCAATTCCTCCTTCTCCCTGAACCCCCACAGCGCTCCCACCGTAAAGGCCCCGGCGCTTCTTCCTGTCTGCATGTCCGTGGCAGTGTCTCCCAGGTACAGCACGTCCGCCGCCCCCAGCCCCAGCTGTTCCAGAATCCTGTACACCCCTTCCGGACTGGGTTTCAGCGCCACATCCTCCGTCTGCCCCCGAATCACATCAAAATAATCCTTTCCAAAAAGGGTCTCCACCACATTCTCCGTCTCCGCATGGGGCTTGTTGGAGAGCACCGCCGTCTTCACCTCCTGGTCTTTTAAAAACGCCAGAAGCTCCTGAATCCCCTCATAAGGTTTTACCCGGTACATACAGTTTTCCCGGAAAACCTCCCGGTACCGGGCGTATGCCTCCTGAAAATGCACAAGCTCCTGGTCGCCCCCTGCCTGAAGAGCCCTCCGCACCAGAGCGGCGGCGCCGTCCCCCACAAAATATTTATACTGTTCCAGAGTAAAGGGACCATATCCAAAGGCCTCCAGGGCCTTGTCCCCACTGTACTTTATGCTGTGTATGGAATCGGATAAAGTTCCATCCAGATCAAATATCACTGCCTTCTTCATATCTTATTGCTGACTCCCCTCTAAATAGAACTGGCATGACTCTCTTCATGGTGCGTTTCCGGAATAAACGTCCTGGATGCAGGGCCGCTCTCCTCCACTGCCGTCTCCTCCACTGCTTCCTGGCAGAAGACTTCCTGGGAACAAAAGACCTCTTTTCCCTTCCGGCCCGCCTTCACATATGTGCCATCCGCCTGCAGCACCGACGCCTTCACATTGTCCCGAAGCTGACTCTTCAGAATGTGAAGCAGCTTCTCCTTCAGCTGCGGCCGATCCACCGGAAAGAGGATCTCCACCCGCCGCTCCAGGTTCCTGGGCATCCAGTCGGCGCTGCCGCAGTAAATCTCATAGTGCTCATCATTCTCAAAGTAAAAAATCCTGCTGTGCTCCAGAAAATTTCCCACAATGGAGCGCACGGTGATATTCTCGCTGACCCCCGGGATCCCCGTCTTCAGACAGCAGATTCCCCGCACGATCAAGTCCACTTTCACCCCTGCCGAGGCGGCCTCGTACAGCGCCGCAATCACATCCTGGTCGCAGAGAGAGTTAATCTTGGCAATGATCCGGGCAGGCCGTCCGTCCAGAGCATACTTTTTCTCCCTCTCGATCAGGTGCAGGAACCTGCCCTTAAGCCACAGGGGCGCCAGGGAAAGCTTATTCCAGGCCAGGGGCTCCGAGTACCCTGAAAGCATGTTGAACACCGCTGTGGCATCCTCCCCTATGTCCTCCGAGCAGGTCAGAAGTCCCACATCCGTGTACAGTTTTGCGGTGGCGTCATTGTAGTTTCCCGTGCCCAGATGCACATACCGGCGTATGCCGTCCACCTCCCGGCGCACCACCAGGGTAATCTTGCTGTGGGTTTTCAGCCCCACAAGGCCATAGATCACATGACAGCCCGCCTTCTCCAGCATCCTGGCCCAGACAATGTTGTTCTCCTCGTCAAACCTTGCCTTCAGCTCCACCAGCACCGTCACCTGCTTGCCGTTTTCCGCCGCCTGGGCCAGGGCCGCAATAATGGGAGAATTGCCGCTGACCCGGTACAGGGTCTGTTTGATGGCCAGGACCTTGGGATCCCTGGCCGCCTGGCGGATGAACTCCACCACAGGCTGAAAGGTCTGGTATGGATGGTGCAGCAGAATGTCCCCCTTACGGATCTGGTCGAAGATTTTACACCCCTGGGGCAGCTGGGGCACCGGCTGGGGTGTGTATCTGGGAGCTTTCAGATGGTCAAATCCCTCCAGGCCATAAAGCTTCATAAGCACCGTCAGATCCAGGGGACCGTCCACCATGTATACATTTTGGTTCTCAATGTGAAGCTCCTCTTTCAAAATGTTCAGAAGCCTCTCGTCACAGCCCGCCGCCACTTCCAGACGGATGGCCTCCCCCCACTGACGCTTTTTCAGCTGCTTTTCAATCTCCTTCAGCAGATCCGCCGCCTCGTCCTCATCTATGGTCAGATCCGCATTGCGCATAATCCTGTAGGGGTATGCGCATACGATATCGTAGTTCAGGAAGAGCTTGTGCATGTTCCGCTCAATCAGCTCCTCCAGAAGAATCACCTTCCTGCCCTCCCCCCTGGAGGGAAGCTCCACAATCCGGCTTAAAACCCCCGGCACCTGCACCGTGGCAAATTCCAGTTCCCCGTTGGCGCCCTTTTTCCGCACCAGGGCCGCAATGTTCAGCGTCTTGTTGCGCACCAGAGGAAAAGGCCTGGAAGAGTCCACCGCCATGGGCGTCAGCACCGGATACACATTCTCCTCAAAATATTTGTCTACAAAAGCAGCTTCCTTCTTGCCCAGATCCTCATGGCTGCCAATGATCTGCAGACCGTTTTGCTTCAGCTTCGGCACCAGCGCCTGGCTGTAAGTGTCATACTGCAGCGCCACCAGCCGGTGGATGGCCCCGTCCAGAAGCTCCAGCTGCCTCTCCGGAGTCAGCCCCGCAATATCCGGTTTCTGATAGCCCGCATGCACCATATCTTTCAGGGAGGCCACACGGATCATAAAAAATTCATCCAGGTTGGACGCCGTGATGCTCAGAAATTTCAGCCGCTCAAACAGAGGAATCTCCCTGTCCCTGGCCTCGTTCAACACTCTGTGGTCAAACAGGATCCAGCTCAGCTCCCTGTTGGTATAGTATTTCGGGTCATAATAGTCGATCTCACCCATAACAATCCCCCTATTTTTTGTCAAAATACCTTTCTCTGTTTCAGCACAGGTTCCACGCTGAATACTTCCTTAAAAAACTCCCCGTTCCCCTTTACAAATCCCTTCTCCAGGGTAATGTCCTCCTGGGTGTCCACGGTGATCACCAGCTGGCTGTCCCTGCAGGAGGCCTTGAGCCCCTTCAGTTTCTGCCTGTGGCTCCGGTCCAGGCCTGTGGCCAGCCGAAGTATGGCCGTCAGCTTGGCCACCGTCAGAAAAGCATCCCTGTCCAGGCTCTGGGTTCCCACCCGCTGCACATCATACACAAATCTGCTGTGGTTGAAGCGAACCACATTGGCCACAATCTCCCTCTCCTGGTGGGACAGCCCTATAATCTCCGTGGACATGATAATCTGGAAGGACGCCTCCCCCGTATTCACCAGGCTGATGTACTTCCCGCAGTCATGAAGTATGGCCGCCAGCCGCAGATACAGACGCTCTCGTTTTCCCAGCCCGTGCATCTTTTTCATGCTGTCAAAAATAGCCATGGTAATGTTCTCCAGAGCCTCCGAACGCTTTCTGCTGCCCATGTACCTCTTGCTGATATTGAAGGCGCTGGCAATGATATCCTCCTCAAAATCATGCTCCCCCTGGAACATTTTCATCTTCTCTGCGTACTCATAGGCAATGCCGTCACAGAGCGTCACCCCAGGCACCCAGATGCGCCTGGCTCCCATCAGCTCCCCAATGCACTGAATGAGCACGGCACTGATAAAGACCAGAGGATATTTCTCCTCCGCAATTTCCATGGAAGCGGCGATCCATTCAGGACTTTTGGTCTGCAGCAGCTCATAAAAGGCGTTGAAATCTTCCGCTTCCAGGAAAGCTTTCCCACCGTTTTTCCACCTTCTGCGCACTGCCCAGGGGGAGATATAATCGTCGATAATAATCAGATTTTTAATCTGTACATCCTTCAGGTACAGCTTCCCATATGTATCCAGACGGGCCATGGCAATCTCCCGGATCAGCGACTCTGTCTGGAACTGTTTCGCCGAAAAACGGGTCAGATAATCCTGAATCCGCAGCACTCCCAGCCGCAGGTTCTGCGTGGATACAAGCTTGTCATTTTCAAAAAGGGACACCTGAATGCTCCCTCCGCCAATGTCCAGGATGGCCGTCTTCTCCTCGATGACCTTCCGGAAACTTTCTCCCTTGGAAGCCACCGATTTATAGTCCAGAAACCGCTGCTCGGAATTGCTCAGTATATCCACCTGGATCCCTGTGCGCTGGGCAATCTGGTCCTGGACAATGGTGCTGTTCTCCGTCTCCCGGATGGCACTGGTGCCATATGCCTTGTAATCTTCCACTCTGTAAGTGCGCATAATCTCCGCGAAATCTTTCAGGGTCCTGCAGAGTTCATCCATCTTCTCATTGCTGATCTTTCCCATGGCAAAGGTGTCCGCCCCCAGATCCAGCCGCCTGGTCACATGGTCGATCTCCCGTATGCTGTCCTTGCCGGAAAATTCAAAAATCTTGATGCCCAGCTCATAACTTCCCACATCTATGGCCGCAAATGTCCTGATCTTCACTCTGGATTCCCCTCCTTCCCTGACAGATAATTGATAAACTGCTGGGCAGTTCTGCCGGAGAGGCCCCCCTGGGACAGCTCCCACCTGCTGGCCTCCAGCAGCAGCTCCTCCTCTCCCATCTCTATGCCATGCCTTGAGGCCAGCCCCAGAACAATCTCCTGGAACTGTCTCTTGTCAGGCGCTCCAAAGTAAATCCTGGCTCCAAAGCGGTATGCCAAAGAAAGCTTCTCCTGCACCGTGTCACTGGTGTGCATGTCCTGCCGTATCTCTTCCTTGTCGCTGTAGTTCTCCCGAATCAGATGACGGCGGTTGGAGGTGGCGTATATGAGGATGTTTTCCGGCTTCTTTTCCAGCCCGCCCTCAATGACAGCCTTCAGATATTTGTACTCTGTCTCAAAGTCCTCAAAGCTCAGGTCATCCATAAAAATGATAAACTTATAGTTGCGGTTCTTCATCTGTCCGATAACCTGGTTCAGATCCTGGAACTGATGCCGATACACCTCCACCACCCGCAGGCCCCTGTCGTAGTATTCGTTGGCCAGAGCCTTGATACAGGTGGATTTTCCGGTGCCCGCATCGCCGTAGAGCAGGCAGTTGTTGGCCGCCCGTCCCTCCAGGAAAGCCTCCGTATTCTCCACAAGCCTCCTCTTGGGAAGTTCATAGCCGATCAGATCCTTCAGGGCCACATGGGCGATCACAGGAATGGGCTCAATTCTCACTGCTCCCTCCCCCTGCACCCGCACAATGCGGAAGGATTTGTGGAGTCCGAATTTTCCCACCCCGTGCTCCTTGTAAAACTGCGCCAGAATGTCCTTCATCTCCCTGGGCGACTCCGCCCAGCGCAGCTTTCCCGCCAGGTCACAGATGCTCTCACAGATCCTGAAATTGTACACCCGGCTCTCCAGACAGCTGCTCTCATAGTCCTCCACCATGGAAAATTCCGGCACATGGAGCTGCCGGCACATGAGGCTGAAATCATGGCGGAAAAGCTCCTGAAATATGCCCATGTCATGGAGTGCGGCCTCATTGACCGTTCCCTCTATCTCCCCCCGCATCTCACAGCCCCGGCTGTAACTGTTCTCATGAATCACCAGAAGATGCGCCAGGTAGCAGTGCCACAGATTTCCGTGAAATCCATAGGTCCCTGCCAGATCCAGCAGTTCATGAATGCAGCTGTAGAACACATTCCGCAGAGCCGGCACATTCCCCCGGCTCAGCACGCTCTCCTCATACTGCGCCACCAGCCCCGCCATATCCTGCAGCAGCCCATCCCTGCCCTCTGCAAACTTCCTGTATAGGATCAGCTCATTTATTCTCATCTCTTTTTGTCCGCCCCCGTTGTACCCGCGTCTAATAATTCCCCAAAATCTTCATATTCTGCGCCTCTTCTCTAAGACCCCGCAGGGCGTTTTTCACGGCGCTGTCCGCCAGATTTCCCTCGAAGTCAATGAAGAACCGGTATTCCCAGTTTCTGCCCTCTATGGGACGGCTCTCAATCTTGGTCATGTTAAGGCCGTTATAGATAAAATGGGACAGCATATGGTACAGAGAACCGCTCTCATGGGGCACCTCGAAACAGATGCTCACCTTCCCCGCATCCTTCTTAAAAATCTTCTGGTTTGTGACAATGATAAACCTGGTGGAATTGGTGCCGGAGTGATTGACCTTCCTGCGCAGCACCTCCAGGCCGTAGATCCCCCCTGCGTGTTCACTGGCCACGGCGGCCTGGGACGCATCCCTCTCCTCCGCCACCTTTCTTGCGGCGAAAGCATTGTTCTGCATGCTGACCAGCTGCCAGTCGTGCTCCGCCAGATATTTTGCGCTCTGCATCAGGGACTGGGGGTGGGAATAGACCGTCCTGATTCCCTCCAGAGAAGCCCCGGGAACCCCCAGAAGGCAGTGCTCAATCTCCAGGATCTGCTCCCCCACAATATAGTTCTCATACTCCTGCAGCAGGTCATAGATCTCATTTACAATCCCCGCCGTGGAATTCTCAATGGGAAGCACCGCAAAATCCGCCCGGCCCTCCTCAATGGCAATCATGGCGTCCCTGAAGGTGTCCACATGGAAGCTGTCCACGCTGTCCCCAAAATACCGGTTCATGGCAGCCTGGGAGTAAGCCCCGTCAGCCCCCTGGAAGACTACCCTGGCCCGCCCGACGTCCAGGGCATCCACCCCGATAAAAGGAAGCCGCCCCATACCCCCCTGCTCCGTAAGCAGCTGATACTGAAGTTTTCTGCTCATGGACATAATCTGCTCAAAAAGCTCCACCACACCCCGGCTGATAAATTCGTCATGGGCCAGGCCGCCTACCTTTTTCAGCTTCTCCGCCTCCCGCTGCCTGTCCAGAACCTGCTTCCCGGTGGCAATCTTATATTCTGCCACCTGTCTGCATATATTCATGCGCTGTTCATACAGTTCCACAATCCGGGCATCAATGGCATCAATCTGCCCTCTCAGTTCCAATAAATCCATGCGTCCACGGCTCCTTTGCCTTTTTTTCTATATTATACCAAATCAATCTTGATAGCAAGTAAAAAGGGGTGTAAAATATAACTAAGCAGTGCAAAATAATCCGATAGGACTGGTGAATTGTATGAAAAAAAACAAAATTGTAAAGATTACCGTGGGGACGCTGATTGCTCTCCTTGTAATCACTCTGATGGTTCTGCTTACCCTCTCTCAGAGAGTGGTGATGAATCCAGAGGGCACCGTGGGCAACACCGCAGGGAACCTGAACAATTCCGGCCTTTTCTGCGAGTACAACGGAACCGTCTACTTTTACAACTCCTTCAACGGGGGCGGCCTTTTCTCCATGAACCCGGACGAGAGCGGCCTCCGGCGGCTGAACTCCCTGAAAGTGAGAAACCTCCTGGCAGGCGGCAAATACCTTTACTATTTCCAGTACGGCTCCGCCTCCCCTGATTCCACCTTCGGTCAGGCTCTGGTCATGCACACCTTTGACCGCTGTGAGTTAAACGGCAGCGGCTCCGATTCCCTCACCAAGGATGTGGTGGTAAGCGGACAGCTGGTGGACAACTACCTCTATCTGCTGACCACGGCAAATTCCGGCATCTCCTTTTTCAAGGTCAAGATAGATGGTTCGGACATGGTAGATCTGGCCGATTACAACATCAACCCTGCCTGTGCGGAGAATGGCATTATCTACTATGTGGGCACACAGTCAGACCATTTCCTCTACGCTTTGAATACCAGCAATGATGTGTCCTACGAAGTGTGGCGGGGCAACCTGTGGAATCCCGTCCTGGAAAATGATTACATTTATTTTATGGATGTGGCAAACAACTATAGACTCTGCCGGTACTCCTTCACCCAGGATATTGTGGAAGTGCTCACAAACGACAGAGTTGACTGTTTTAATGTAGGTCATGGATATATCTACTACCAGAAAAACGGCACTGATCCTCAGCTGGTCTGCATGCGCACGGACGGCTCCGAGCCCCAGACCATCGCCCAGGGCAACTACACCAATATCAACATTACCTCCCGCTATGCCTATTTCCAGGAATTCGGAGATGAAAATACCTTATACCACTCTCCACTGGGAAGCACCGGCTGTGAAGTGTTCACTGCCGCCAGTGACGCCGCTGCAAAATAGGCCCGCAGCAGGCCCGTAGAAACTGCAGCTGACTGGATCGAACAGCAATCTCTTCTATAACTCCGGCCCGGACAAAAAATTGTCCGGGCCGTCTCACAAAAATCTTCTATTCTGTCGGAACACTGCCGGAACGTCCGAATCCTTTTTACGTTCCCTCTATTCCTCAATATGGTCAAGTCCCTGGCTTAAAATGGTGACAATATGAGAGTCCGCCAGAGAATAGAAAATCGTTTTACCCTCCCGACGGTTTTTCACCAGCGCCATCTGCTTCAGCACCCTCAGCTGGTGGGAAATAGCTGACTGGGACATGCCCAGCACTGCGGCAATGTCATAGACACACATCTCCGTACTCAGCAGCACGTAGAGTATCTTCAGACGCGTCCCATCCCCGAACACCTTAAAGAAATCCGCCAGATCCAGCAGCTCTTCCTGGGGCGGCATCCTCTTCTCTATGCCCCTGACCGTCTCCTGATCCACATGAATGTATGTGTTTTCTTCCATCTGCCACACCCTCTCCCGTTCGTCCTGTTCCTGTCGTAACCTGCTCCACCTCTACCATTATACTAAAGGAACCGCTCTTTATCAAGCCTGTCTAAACCTTCACGGACTTCCCTGCCGGCCGGCTTCTGAGAAAAAAGCCTCCATCCCCTCCGACATCACAAATTCCCCGTCATCCAGGATAAACAGCACTTCCGCTCCATACTCCCCTGCCAGTTCCAGTCCCTTCTCCGGCCCCAGGATAAAGCAGGCTGTGGAGAGGCCATCCCCAAGCAAACCGTCCCGTGACAAAATGGTGGCACTGCGGACCCCACTGTCTGCGGGAAGTCCCGTAGCCGGATCCAGAATATGGTGCCACCGCACCCCGTCCCGTTCCACATAGCGCTCATAGTCCCCGGAGGTGGAAACAAATTGTTCCCCCGTCAGAGACAATACTCCCAGATAGTTCCCCTCTTCCCGGGGATGCACAATGGCCACTTTCCAGGGGCTGCCGTCCGGTTTCTGCCCATATGTCACCACACTGCCTCCCACCGCCACCACGGCCCCGGTGATTTGAGGCCGGCTGTTTAAGTATGCACGGACACGGTCGCAGGCAATGCCCTTGCCAACTGCCCCCAGATCCAACTGCATCCCCGGAGGCAGCGAGATCCCATTCTCCGGGAACTGCACCCGGCCAAAGCCGGTATCTTTCAGCGCATCCCGCACCTGTCCCTCCTCCGGAATCCGGGAAAAGTCTGTCCCGTCCAGGTTCCACAGACGGCTCAGTCTGCCCAAAGTTACATCCAGCGCACCGCCGCTGTCCATGGAAACCTGCCAGATCCGGGCCAGCGTCTCCCCCATGGCCGCAGACAGAGAAGCAAAGATCCCCTGCTCTCCCTGTCCGGGGGACAAATCCTCCCCGGCCTCCCCCTGGTCCGCCAGGGCATTGATCCGAGCCACTTCCGAACCTTCTATTCGCCAGGATAATTCCTGCTCTTCCAGTTCCTTCAGAATCCCCATGACGGAAGCGCACGGGGATTCCGGCAATTCCTCCCAATCCTCTCCCGATGCCGGCCACTCCGTCTCCTGTACATACAGCGTCTGAGACACTATGGTACCCATGGCCGTATCCACGCTGGTCTGCTGACGGATGGGAGCGGCGCCGCAGCCTGTCAGCGCAATGGCCAGCCCCCATGCAGCGCCCCTTACGGGCATCTCCCTATTCTTTTTTCTATGAATCTCCTGCTTCATTTTCCCCGCGCTTTCTGCTATACTGATATCCATAAGTCCTCCCGGGGTTCTCCCTTGGAACTCCGAAGGGGAACAGCAATCGGAAGGAAAAAACCATGAATCATTTAACCAAGAGAGCCTGCCTGACAACTGTCGGCATTCTGCTTATATTGGCATTCTGTGTCCTGGCCCTGGTGCTGCGGCAAAACGCCGGAAAAGCGGCGGCTTACACCGCCTGTGTCTATCTGGACGGCAGGCTTCTGCAGTCCATCCCTCTGGACCAAGTGACGGAAACCCGCCGCTTTACCGTGGACGCCGCCGACGGAGGTTACAACATCGTAGAAGTCTCCCCCGGCGGCATCGCCATCGCGGAAGCGGACTGTCCGGATCAGATCTGCGTCAAACAGGGCCGGATCACGGACTCCCTGCTGCCCATTACCTGTCTGCCCCACAGACTGGTAATCGAGTTAAAGCCCGATTCTCCGGCGCCTTCCGGCGCCTCCCCTGACGCCGTTGCATACTGACCAAACCACGAGAAGGAGAAAAATCCCATGTCTACCCGCAAACTTACCGTTCTGGCCCTGTTTGCCGCACTGGCCCTGGCCATCTACTCTGCGGAAAGCCTGCTGCCACCCCCGATTCCTCTTCCGGGCATCAAGCTGGGGCTGGCCAATATCATCACGCTGCTGGTGCTGCACCTCTACCGCGCCAGGGATGCCGCCGTGGTGCTGCTGGCCCGGGTGCTGCTGGCCGGTCTGCTCTTCGGACAGGCCATGAGCCTGCTTTACAGCCTCTGCGGAGGACTGCTCTGCTTCGTGGCCATGACCCTTGCCAGCCGGATGCTGCACCGGCATTTTCCTGAGCTGACCAGCATTCTGGGCGGTATTTTCCACAATATAGGGCAGCTTCTCATCGCCCTGCTGCTCACCTCCGTGCCGGGGATTCTGGCCTATCTGCCCTACCTGCTGATCAGCGGTATCCTTACCGGGCTTTTCAACGGTCTGTGCGCCCGTTTTGCGCTGCGGTATCTGAGCCGGATCCTATGAATCTCCCTGTCTGCCGGATGCCAGCCGCGCATACATTTGTCCCATGGTCAGCCCCAGCATCGGATGTCTCACCCAGGGAGCAATCTCTGCCATGGGTCCCAGTACGAAATCCCTGTTCTGCATATCCACATGGGGAATGATCAGTTCCTCCGACTCCATCACCAAATCGTCATATAACAGAATATCCAGATCCAGGGTGCGGGGCCCCCAGTGCACTTCCCGCTTCCGGTCCGCTCCCTGTTCCACCTCATGCAGATACTCCAGCAGTTCCCGGGGCGTCAGCAAAGTCCGTATTTCCATAACCCCGTTTAAAAAATCCGCCTGTTCCACCCCGCCGTAAGGTGCGGTCTGCCGCCAGGAAGACACTTTTTCCAGGCGGATGTCCTGCCGCGCCTCCATAGCGTCCACTCCCATCTGCAAATACTTTTTCCGGTCCCCCATATTGGAACCCAGGGCCACATACACCCGGTGCCAGCCCCTGTGGATTTTTACCGACACACTTTCAAAGGGAAGGCCGATGGGAGCCTGGGGCTTACGGATCTCCACGTCCAGGGCCCTTACCAGAGGAAAGCATCCCAATACCTCCGCAGCCAAGTTCTCGGCCACCGTCTCAATCAGATCACAGATATGTTGCTGCATCCATTCCGTCACCAGATGGCATACCTCCCCATAGTGGGTGGAAAGCGTCAAATCATCCCGCTGCCCTGCCTTTCGGGTATCGGTGTATAACACCAGATTCACAAAAAAAGGCTGTCCCTTTTCCTTCTCCTCCGGGAAAACCCCATGGTGGGCGTAGACCTCCAGATTGTCAATGCGTATCTCATCCCATTTCTTCCCCATGCACATTCCGTTGCCTTCTTTCCGTCTTATTCCCCAGACCGCACATTCCGTTAATCCGAATCCGGCTTTCTCTCCTCCAGAATGGCCCTGGCCATACGGATGGCCCGCACATTCTCTTTCACATCATGCACCCGCACGAAGGCACATCCTTTCAGCACCCCCATCACAGTGGTTACCAATGTACCTTCCAGCCGCTCCGTCACCGGCAGGTCCAGGGTCAGCCCCACCACCGACTTGCGGCTGGTCCCCAGCAGCAGCGGATACCCAAGAGCCCGCAGGGATTCCAGACGATGGACCACCTGCAGATTCTGCTCATAGGATTTGGCAAAGCCCACACCGGGATCCAGGATAATCCGATCCCTGCCGATTCCCGCCCGCAGGGCCAGTTCCACCGACTCGGCCAAGTCTGCCGCCACATCCTCCTGAAAATTTCCGTAGCCAAATTCATTGGTAACTTCTCCCGCCTGCGTCTGGGAGGTTGGATGGCCTGCCTTCCGGCGGTTGTGCATCAGGCAGCAGGCCACGTCGTGCTCCCCGATGACCCGGGCCATCTCTTCATCCCACTTCAGGCCCCAGATATCATTGATCAGATCCACACCTGCGGCAATTCCCGCCTCCGCCACCTGGCTTTTGTAGGTATCCAGAGAGAGGGGCACGTCAAAACGGGCCTTTACAGCCTGGATATAGGGCATTACCCGCTCCAACTCCTCCTGGGGAGACATGCTGTAGTCCGATCCCGGTCTGGTGGATTCCCCTCCGATATCCAGGATATCCATGCCTTCTGCCAGCATCTCCTCCACATGTCCAAGGGCCCTGTCCATGCTGTTCCACTTTCCCCCATCGGAAAACGAGTCCGGGGTCACATTCAGTATGCCCATCACATAAGTTCTGTTTTCTACGTCAAATTCCCTGTTGCCGATCCTCATATGATTTTATCCTTTCCTCTTCACTCTACCATTGAATTTCCTGATTCTTCTTGACTGCCTTCCAATTACACTGACTGCTGGCCTGGCAGGCAAAACAGGCTCTGCTGGCCTTATCCGCCCGGTACAGAACGCCCGCCAGGTCCGCTCTTTTCTCTGTCCCGCTGTCCCGGTGCAGAGCAATGGCCTCCTCTATCTCCCGGATTTCTTCCGCAGTGTAACCGCACTCCGCCAAAATCCCCGGCGCGATCCGGGCTCCGGCCTCTTCGTGGGGTATTCCCGTCCCATATTGCTCATGCCGCCCGATATCATGCAGCAGCGCCGCCCCATATAGCAGCTCCGCCGGTATCCCCAACCCCTCCTGCAGGTTAAGGATCATGCCGATCCGGGCCACATCCAAAAAATGCCCCATGTCATGATGGCAAAAAATTCGGTCTGTCTCCGCCGCCTGGTTTTTCCGCAAATGTTCTTGAAATCTCTGATTTCTCAGGATTCTGTTTATCCGCTCCATCCCAATCCCTCTTTTCTGAAATATCACGGGGCTGCAGCTCCTACAGACGCAGCATGCGGTACACCTGTTCCTGCAATGCGGCGTCCTCAAACGCGCCTCTCACTGCCAGGGTTACGGTGCTGCTGCCAGGCTTCCTGATTCCCCGCATGGTCATGCACATATGCTCCGCCTCCAGAACCACCATTACGCCTCCGGGCTGCAAATATTCCATGACGGCGTCCGCGATCTGCCCCGTCATCTGCTCCTGAATCTGAAGCCTGCGTGCATATACTTCCACTGTCCGGGCCAGCTTGCTCAGACCCACCACCCTGTCCTTGGGCAGATAGGCTATGTGCGCCCTGCCGTAAAAGGGCATCAGATGGTGCTCGCAAGTGGAAAAAAAGGTGATATCCCGCTCCAGTACAATACCTGCGTTCTCTGCGGTAAAGACCCTGGTCAGATGTTCCCCTGCCGTCTCTTCCATCCCGGCGAAGATCTCCTCATACATCCTGGCCACCCGGTCGGGGGTGTCTGCCAGACCTTCCCTGGAAGGATCCTCGCCAATCCCCTCCAGCAACAGCCTCACGCCCTGCTTTATTTTCTCCTGATCTATCATACCATCAGCCCTTTCCGATCACACAATCCACTGCGCGGCAGACGCTTACCGCTTCCCGCTGCGCCGCTCCATGATCTCCATCAGCCTTCCCAGATAGGACAGGGAGCCAAACGCCAGAATCACATCCTCCCTGTCCGCCAGCAGATGGCTGATTTCCACCGCTTCCTCCAGACTGTCCACAGCCGTCACCCGGGGATGTACTCTGGCCACCTCCCGGGCCAGTTCATAACTGCTCATGGCCCTGGGATTGTCCGGAGGGGTCACCGTGAGTATCTGGTCCGCATAGCCTGCGGTAAGCTCTATGATCTTTTCATAAGCCTTATCTTTCAATATCCCCATTATAAAGATAATCCGTCTGTTTGTAAAATAGAATTCCATGGACGCCGCCAACTTTTTCGCGGCGTCCTCGTTATGAGCCCCGACCGCCACAAAAAGAGGCTTTTTACCCAAAACGGTGAATCGCCCCGGCCAACGGGTCTCCCGAAGCCCCTGCCGCAGCGCCTCCTCTGAAATGGCATAACCGCAATCGGACAGAGCGCGGCACACCTCCACAGCCAGCACCGCATTATGGACCTGAAACTGCCCTGCCAGGCCAATCTCCAGATCCTTCAGGGAATCATAGTCAAAACGCTGCCTCTCCAGACCATAGCGTACCCTCTTAGCCTCTCTTCCGTCCGCCACGGTAAGGGGAATCTGCAGCCGCCGGGCCCTTTCACGGATTACCTCCATGGCCTCCTGCTCCTGGAACATGGACACCGCCAGGCAGCCCGGCTTCAGGATACCGGCTTTCTCCTCCGCAATGGCCGCCAGAGTGTTTCCCAGATACTGCATATGATCCATGCTGACGGAGGCCAGCACCGCCACCCGGGTATTGCGGATCACATTGGTGGCATCCTCTCTGCCGCCCATACCGGTTTCCAGTACCACCAAATCACAGTTTTCCCGGAGAAAATAAAGAAACCCCATGACCGTCTCCACCTCGAAAGGCGTGGGATGAGGCAGGCCGTCTTCCACCATACTGTCGCAGGCCTGCCGCAGTTCCTCCACCAGGCCGCACAGAGCCTTCTGGGTGATATTCCTCCCATTTACCTGAATCCTTTCCCGGTAATCCCGGACGGTGGGGGAAATATACCGCCCCACCCGGTATCCGGCACAGCGCAGCACCGTGGACACATATGCCAATACCGAGCCTTTGCCGTTGGTGCCTGCGATATGGACAAATTGCAGCCGGTCCTGGGGATCTCCCAGGCGCCGGCACAATTCACGGATGGAGTCAAGCCCCGGTACAATGCCATATTTTTTTAAAGAATCTATATACTCCAACGCTTCCTGATACTTCATCCCGCCTCTTCCTCCCGGCTCCGCCGGGTATTTTCCCGTCTTCTGGATATTTCAGCCCCGGGCTGTCCATACTAATAACCGATATGCGGAGACATGCCGCCTGCGGCAGCCGTTTCCGGAAAGGATCGGTAATCAATATGCATAAATTTCTAAACGATTTTATCCACTGCGGCATCCTGGGCTGGTGCATGGAAATCACCTTCACCGCCATCAGCAAAATCCGCCGCAGGGAATTATCCCTCCAGGGCAGCACCTCCATCTGGATGTTCCCCATCTACGGATGCGCCGCCCTGCTGGCCCCCATATTCCGTTTTATGAAAAATAAGCCGGTGGTGGTGCGGGGACTGACCTACATGTCCATGATCTTCTCCATGGAGTTCCTCAGCGGCACCCTGCTGCGGCGCAAATCCCTCTGTCCCTGGGACTATGGCCGCTCCAAATGGAATATCGGCCGGGTAATCCGCCTGGACTTCGCCCCCTATTGGTTCGGGGCCGGACTGCTGTTTGAAAAATTGCTCACAAAACCGGAGGAAGGGTGATCTCCTCCCCTTCCCCTGTCCGGATCACTCTATTAACAAACGCACTGCCCCGGTGATATCCCGGGGATTCTCTGACTTAGATCCTACTCCGCGTCGTTCACATCCTGCATATCCCCGGAACCGATGTCCAGCATATTTACCGTGCGCCTCTTGATCCTGGCTTTCTCGGACATCTCCAGAATAAATTCCTTTACCGCCCGGGCATTTTTAATGTGAACCAATTCCAGCCTGGGATCTGTGGTATCCCCGGTGAAACAGATCACGGTTCCCAGCCGGAAAATCTTCTCCATCAGAGTGGCGGTGAGCTGCACATCCTGCACCTTGTACATATAACAGTCGTTTTCCACGGTCTTGAGCAGGCCCGTGTCAACAGTGATCATATCCTCCCTGATGGTGTACTTGGTAAATGTAAAGGGCAGGCCCAAAAATAACCAGCGTTTTCTTTCCACAAATTCCATATGCCTTATCCTCCCGCATTCTTATTTTTTGAAAATCTATCTACAATATACTCGAAAAGTCGTAAAATTGCAATCCTCTTTACTGTTTTCCCCCACGAAAAAAGCCGTTCCGGCACAGTCACGCAGAAACGGCTTTTCCCTGATCATACATTTTACTTGAGGAACAGATGCCTACTCGGCCTTGTCCTCCTTCTTATCTTCGCTCTTTTCCTCCAGCTTTTTCAAAGCCTTAGCCGCATATTCCCTGCCGCCGACGCCAAATGCAATGGCAAACGCCACAGCCAAAGCCGCCACGATCAGGAAGAACGCGTCGTTCACAATGCCGGCCGCAATGCCAAGCTGGCTCAGAACCATGAACACGCCCACCACCAGAATAGCCGCTTTTGCCACCACGGCATAAGTATTCATACCGCTCTTGCGCAGTGCCTTCTCCACCATGGAACTAGCGATCAAAGCTGCCGCCAGAATCAGCACGGCCGCCAGGGCCTTGGGCATATAGGCGATAACCGAAGCGCCGACTTCTGTCAACACATCCAGCTTGAGCACGTTCAGCCCCTCTACCACAAAGAAAATCACCACCACGGCGTACACTACACCGCCGGTCACCTTGGACAGTACAAACTTCTGGCTCTTCTCATCCAGCAGTCCCTGCAGCTTGGCATCCAGCCCGGCGGAAGCGATCAGCTTGGTAACGATCTGGCCCACCAGCTTGCCGATCATGCAGCCGATCACGATGATAACCAGGCCGATCACAATGTTGGGGATAAAGCCGATCACACTGTTTAACATGCTGACTGCCGGCACGGAGATAACCGTGATATTCAGCACATTCAAAGCCATAATCACCGTGGGAATCAGAATCAGTACATACACGATGTAAGCCAGGGTATTGGACAGCTTGTCCGCATTCTTCACCTCGATACCGGCCTTCTCCTGAATCTTATTCACATTCAGCTTGTCAAAGACAGGCACCAGCAGCTGGCGCACCAGTCTGGCAATCAGATTGCCTACCATCAACACGATGGCCGCCGCCACCAGATTGGGTACATAGCCCCAGATGGTGTTCAGGATGTTGCTGATGGGAGCCATCACACTGCCCAGTCCCAGTGCGGAAAAGATGCCGGGCACGAACAGCAGGAACACCAGCAGATATACCAGCTTGCCAATGAATTCCCTCCCGCTTCCGGGCTTGTCCGCGTTGTCAACCTTGGCCAGCACGTCTTTCAGCTTGGTCTTGTCCACCAGCTTCAGTACCAGAGATTTCACGATGGCCGCCGCCACAAAAGCGATCACCAGAATCAGCGCGGCGGCAATGATGGATCCCACCCCGCCCAGGATACGACTCAATAAATCTGTCAAAAAATTCATGTGTTTCCCTCCTTCAATAATTGTTTCAACTTTTTTTGGAATCATTTTAATTCCATGCACCTAGGATTATAGCATAGATTGTCCCAAAAGAAAACCTATTTATTGGAAAATTCTGTCAAATCTGTAATTTGCAACCACAATTCACATCGACAGCTATAGCAGGTTGCCCTTGGAATTTTTATTTTCCTCTGTTCTTTCACATTTGTTTTTGCTATAATAAAGCCGTAATTTTATTGAAAACAGAAACCCGCCGAGTCCGCGAAGGCTTCACAGGCCGACCGCCTGCATCCTGTGCCCTGGGGAAGATGCGGGAGTTTGAAGGATCCGAAAATCAGAAGGAGAATCGAATGAACGAGAATCTGCAAAATTTATGCAATCGGTACATGGACTACATTCTGGAGCAGCTAAACGCTCTGCTGGCTATTGACAGCCCCACCGGCTACACCCGGCAGGTCAGCGATTATCTGGCAGCGGAATATACCCGCCTGGGCTACGCCCCCAGACTGACCCGCAAGGGAGGCGTGCTGGTGGACCTGGGCGGCAGCGGCAATGCCGCTCTGGTGATGGCCCATGTGGACACGCTGGGCGCCATGGTGGCGGAGGTTAAAGACAACGGCCGCCTGCGTCTGACCCCCCTGGGCGGTCTCAATGCCAACAATGTGGAGACGGAAAACTGTACCCTTCGGACCCTGGACGGCCGCAGCTATGAAGGAACCATCCAACTGATGGATGCCTCCTTGCATGTCAACGGCAAATACCAGGAGACCGGGCGCAGCTTTGAAACCATCGAACTGCTGCTGGATGAGCCGGTCCGCTCCAAAGAGGAAGTGCTGGCCCTGGGAATCACCAACGGGAGCTATGTATGCATCAGCCCCAGAACCCGGATCACGGATTCAGGCTATATCAAGAGCCGCTTCCTGGACGATAAGCTGAGTACCGCCATTCTGCTGGGCTATGCCCGCTATGTAAAGGAAGAGCAGATTGTCCTAACCCGGAAAGTCTACCAGCACATCACCGTTTTTGAGGAAGTTGGCCATGGGGCCTGCGGTTCCGTCCCCGAGGAAGTGGAAGAAGTGCTGTCCGTAGACATGGGCTGCGTGGGCAGCGGCCTGGAATGCACCGAGCGCCAGGTGTCCATCTGCGTCAAAGACAGCCACGGACCCTATCACTATGAAATGCTGCAGGCGCTGGTGCAGGCCGCAAAAGACAATGAAATAGACTTTGCCACAGATGTATACCCTTATTATGGCTCCGATGCGGATGCCGCGCTGGACGCCGGAACGGATGCCCGCCACGGCCTGATCGGCCCCGGGGTATATGCCTCCCACGGCTATGAGCGCTCCCATAAAGACGGGGTGCGCAATACTTTCGCATTGCTGAAAGCCTATCTGGGATAATAATTACTCTCCAGCCATCTGGCCACGCCGTCGCTGTCATTGCCTCCAATCACCGCCGTGGCCATGGCTTTGAGTTCAGGAACCGCATTTTCCACCGCGTAGCACTCGTCCGCTATCTCAAACATATCCATGTCGTTTTTGCCATCTCCGAACACCACCAGGCGATCACAGCCCAGTAGTTCTTTGAGCCGGATAACGGCATGGGATTTGGATGCTTCCTGCGGCATGATCTCCAGCCATTGATCCCCGGTGTATATTTCTGTCTGAAAGACGCAGTGATATCCGTCTTTGTATTTTTCATACAGCGGTTCCAGTTTCTCCTTTTCGTCAATGCAGGTAAGATAAAAGATTTCGCCCCGGCACAGTTCCTTCCCGTCCGCCACCCTGCGGGTCCTGGGATCTCCTCTTCTGCTCTCCAGAAAGCGTGTCATGCCCGGCGTGCACAGAGAAGGCACATAGGAAAACTTTTCCCGGCCCTCCAGATAGGCATAGACAATGGGATACACGCCCTTTGCTGCCAAATCCTCCAGCACCTCCCCGATCTCGGGCCCAAAAAAATTCTTGAGGCAGGGGGCTCCGTCCCTGCCGTCCACCAGGGCCGCGCCATTATAAACCACCAGGGGGATATCCGTCCGCAGCCCTGCCGTAACTTTGCAGGCCGTCAGATAAGACCTGGCTGTGGCATAGGAGAACAGCATGCCCCTCTCCACCAGTGCGTTAATGGTCCGATTAGTATATTCCGAAGTCCTGGCATCGCTTCGCAGCAAAGTGCCGTCCAGGTCGGATATGTATAGGCTTTTCATGAAAATCTCCTCCCACTATAAACGGTGAACATTTTAATCATAACCGGAAGCGATACTTTCCTTTTCCGTGTCCGGACATCGGTTCTATAATTCCGTGTTCTGCCATTTCACGCAATAGAGCAGAACATCTTGTAGGCTTCAGACCAAGGATCCTCTGAACATCCGACCTTCCAAATGCGTTCTTGGTGCCTAAAGCCTCTCTTAATTTCTGAATATGAGAAGCGGTCTTTACTGTGAATACATCATCAATGTTCACTTTTTCTGCGCCAATGTTCGCTTTTCCCTGTTCTGTGAATGTACCGCTGATATGCAGATGATGATTCAGCAAAAAAGGCATAAGTATAAATACAGTATTTTCCTCAAGAAATTCCTGTATCTGATTTTCTGTATTACTTTTCTTCTCTATAACATCAAAATATTATTCAGGCAATTTTTCTTCTAACTTCATAAAAAATCCTATCTCCTTACTGCTGGACAACTTTATCAGCCAAATTTGTAGAATCAACATATATTCTCCCCATCGTTTGAGCTGCCTTAATTTTGTTATCAAGCATTTCTTTCAATGTGTACATTCCTTCTGTAATTGGAACTAAATCTCCGCCGTCTACCAAAATAGTCCTAAGTGCCTTTCCTGTTGTCAGAGCTTGTACAGAATCAGGTGAAAAACCATTTACAGAAATAAACAATCCTCTTCCATACATCTTTCCTTCTACTTTTGCTGCAAACTGATACAAGCTATCAGATGCACTCCATTTATCATGCCACTTAGCTTCTATTATGTAATGCTCTCCATCATACTTTATTGAACCATCAATCTGTTCTCCAACAATTTTAAACGGTTCTGTAACTTCTATATTCTCATTTGAAAATAATTTTTTTAGGAATTCCTCAAACAAATATCCTCTTCGCTGTGCATTTATTTCTCTTCCATTTTGATCTTTTCCACTATATAAATTTAAGAAAATCTCTTTTAATTCATTTATACTAATGATGATATCTTTCCGCTTTCTTTCCTGTTCTTCTTGTCTTTGTCTTTCCTGTTTTATTTTGTAATCCCTAATTTCTTGAAGTTGTTTTAAATGGCTGATATTTCTTTTTGCTTCACTCTCACTCAGTTTGTTCAATTTTTGAAAATAATAAGGATTGAAATAATTCCATTCCGTTAGTTCCTTTAACATGCACCGAAATTGTCCTATTCCCGAATCACTTCTTTTCTCTAAATTAGTAAAAATTTTATCTATAATTTCAGCCCTATGCAGTTCTTTATATTCACTTTCTGGCATCAATTCCCTTGAGGTACAACCAACTTTTTTCATAAAATCGACTATATCTTTTTTCGGCCAAAAAATTGACAAAATGCACCCTTTCATGCAATCCATTATATCTTTAGGAAATGTAGTACCCATTGAAATCTATTGCCTCCCTACTTGTTCTTCTTATTTATTCAGTTCCTCATGCCTCATGATGTGAAACAACTTTAGCTAAAAAGTATCCTTTCGCCAAACTGTATATCTCACCCCCAACGCCTATCCCCTGGGGTAAACCTCCGCTTATATCATCACTCTGCGGAAGCAGAAACACACATCTATTTTTCTTCCAAAATCACAGAAACCTTTGATTTATTGAGCTTTTCTTGTTAGCAGAGTCACTGTTTCTATATGTGCATCATTGTTCAAGCCATTATTCCTTTGCAATAACAATCATTATAGTCTTAAGCAGATGAAAACTGATTCATCCTTTTCCATATTACTTATATTTAAAATATGAATAACACTTCCACCTATTTTGTCAAAGTTTCTAACCTGGTTTTTATCAATGTATTTGATAAAGCAATTTGGGACAGCACACTTTTTATAAATTTTTTAATTTTTTCCTCATCACATTCTTTTCCTTCAAAAACATTTGCTGCCGTCTTTGCCATTAACTTACAATTGTCCTGCAATGCAATAACAACTTGTCCTGTAACATCAAAAATTTCCATAGGTACATATACTTGATAAAGCAAATTAAGATTTTTTAAATCTTTTATTGCTTGCAATAGTCTTAATGATACTTCTTTAATATTTTCACATATACTTTCCTTCTTAACATCTTGATTTTCTATACTATAAAATCCAACATCTTGAACATCAACTATAACTTCAGCATATATTTTATCTATGGACTCATAGTATTCTAATTCTTTTTTTAAGAGAATTTCATATGCAATAAAACTTCTTGAAAATGTATTTTTTGCTCTTTCTAATTCTTTTTCAGCAGATTTTTCTATCTGAGTATAGATATATTTTTGAAATATTCCTTTGCAAAATACTAATGTTGTGCACACTACAACCGATATCCCACCTACTAATTCTAACATCTCTTTTAACCAATCTTGCATAATAACCCCACTTTCGTAATTTACATAGTCTTTTACTCGATCATCTTAAAATGTTTTAGTGCTTCCTTAATTACCTTTTCTTTATCTAAAAGACATTTCGGCTGTCTGGAATTTTCCGATTTCGGCAGGTTATAATTTGCTCTCTCAATAATACCGCATTTCTGCTTTACCTGTGCAATATACAAGTTGCTGACTTTCAATCCGCTTTGTTTCAGAACATAATCCTTGATTTCCTCATAAGTGGCTTTACTCTCCGCCGCCGTCAAATCAAGTTCATCCATCTCTAATTCCACATCAATATGTTTATCCGATTTAAGTTTTGAAAGCAACACGATACTTTCTATATTCGCCGTAGCCGGGAACATGTCGACGCAGCAAATCCGCTCCGCCATATACCCTCTGGCCTGCAATATTTCCAGATCTCGCGCCAGGCTGGTGGGTTTACAGGATATATAAACCATCTTCTTGACTCCATACTGTATGATGCGCTGCAAAGCTTTTGGATGAATCCCGTCTCTAGGCGGATCCAACACGATAAAATCTGGTTTTTCCTGGATTTCGTCTAACGCCTTCAGCACATCCCCTGCCAAAAAGTCACAATTGCACAACCCATTGATCTTCGCATTCTTCTTTGCAGCCTCAACAGCCTCCGAAACAATCTCCACGCCAATCACTTTTCTTGCGGCAGGCGCCATAATCTGAGCTATCGTTCCTGTTCCGCTGTAAAGATCGTACACTACTTTATCCGTTCCAGCGTCCGATATATATTCCCGCACCGTCTTATAGAGCACCTCTGCCCCCAAGGAATTTGTTTGAAAAAAGGAAAATGGAGAAATTTGAAAGGAGAGTTCCAGAATTTCTTCCTGGAAGTAATCTTTCCCATAAAGAACCCTGGTACCCTGGTCAATCAATGCATCTGCAAGGCTGTCATTCTGCGTATTTAAAATCCCGACAATATTTCCTTTCAAGTCTAGCTTAAGCAAAACCTCCACAAACCCTTCCAGAAGCCTTTGCTGACATCGTTCCTCAATTTGCGTGGTAGTTACCAAGTCAATGAGAATCTCTCCCGTCTTTGCCGCCTTGCGCACCAACAAATGCCGTAGATATCCGATATGCCGTATTTTGTGGTAATAAGAAACCTCTTGCTCCTGAAAATAATGCAGTGTTTCCGTTAAAATTTGTGAGAAATCTGCATCTGCAATCTTACATCCTGACACAGTCACAATATCGTGAAAGCTTCCCCGCTTATGCATCCCCAGACAAAGCGCTCCATCTTTTACACTGTCCCCAAAAGAGAATTCCATTTTATTTCGATATTCCAGATGTTTGGGACTTTCCCTGACTCCTTCAAAAATATCTGAAAAAGTTTTGCCATCTCGCTGCTGATCATATGGCTCACAGACTGGTTCCAGCAAATCCTTCACTTGCCGTTCTTTTAACTCCAACTGTCTTTCATAAGGCAGCGTTAAATAATTGCACCCACCGCAAACGCCAAAATGAGCGCAAGGAGCTTCTTCCAATTCAAGCGGAGAACGATCCAGTACCTTTTGCAACCTTCCTTCCCCCCTTCCCTTTCTAATCTTATTAATCGAAAAGGAAACTTTCTGCCCTGGTATCACGTTTTTCACAATCGCTTTTTTACCATCTTCTAGCGTTATCACTCCCTTATTTGGAAATGCCACTCGTTCTACAATTCCCTGATATACTTGTCCCTTTTTCATATCTTCCTCCAATTCTAATAAAATGTATTCTCAGATTCCCTTGGCGCCTGATTTTGCGATTAGATTTTTTATCAGATGTGCATAAATTTATGTGGCGTACATCGATCGCACGTTAATTAAATTTATGTTCATTTGGTCAAAAATCAGCCGTAAAAGCAGGTATCAGGGAAATTCAAAGCGTACATATAAAGACTAAAAAGGCTGTTGCAAATTTGCCGCTATATACAGCATATGGCATTCGGACCACATAAATCCTATCCACATATACGTATATAAGCTGCATGTTGCAACAGCCCCTTTTCATTTCATATCTTATGCTGCTTAGCCCTGAAATAATTCATTCCTATTCTTCGCCTTCATCCTCGTCGTCAAAGAAATCATCCTCGAAGTCCTCTTCAAAATCATCTTCAAAATCTTCCAGATAGTCAGGCGTAAAGAAACGATAAATCCCATATGCAATAGCCGCAACCGCTACCACTGCTCCTGCTATGGCGCATATCCAAAGTACCTTTGACTTCTTCTTTTCACAATCCTGCTTGTGTAATAACTCATTCAACTTTACTGAACTTAATATTTCATCAATCTTTTCTCTGTTCATAGTTACCTCTCCTTCTCCTGGAAAATTTTTGACAAACTGCCTGCGGCAGAACGGCTATCCATCCCTGACAATTCGGGAATCGCCTATCACTTTCCTGGATATTATATCACATCTTCATTCATTAGCATACCAATTTCTTGAAATTTTATACTTTTTTTAGTTTTGCAAAAGAAGCAAACATTTTTTTAACTCCTGCCCGGTCAAACTCTACCGTCACCTCAAAATCCCTTCCGCCTTCTGCGATCTGCACAACGGTTCCTTCTCCGAATTTCACATGCTTTACCCGATCGCCCTTGATATATTCCAAAGCATTTTTATTACTTGCAAGCGACGTGTTCTGGTATAGATTTTTCTGATATACATTCTTGGTGGAGAATATAGGATTTACCTTAGAGACGGCTTGACGAAATGACTGATTGGAAGCTTCCTTTACTGTCTTTTCGTGTCCCTGCTGCCGTACTGAGCCTCCCAAGAGATTCCTTGGGATTTCCCTTACAAACACGGACACTTTATTATATTGCGTTTCGCCCCGGATCATACGTTGTCTCGCACAAGTAATTGTCAAGTTCTCCATGGCGCGAGTGATCCCTACATAACAAAGCCTCCGCTCTTCCTCAAGTTCCATAGGATCTTCTGACACCATGGTCATGTAGCTTGGAAATACTCCGTCTTCCATTCCAGACATGTATACATTTGGAAATTCCAGACCCTTTGCGCTATGTAAAGTCATCAAAACTACATAATCATTGCTTTCTTGAAGATTGTCAATATCTGCAACTAAAGCAACTTCTTCCAAAAATCCACTTAAGGACGGCGTCTCCGCTGTTTCGTCGTAAGTTGCCGCCTTGCTGATCAATTCATCAATATTTTCAATACGGCTCCTTGCTTCCTCAGAATTTTCCGCCTCAAGCTCCGCCACATATCCAGTGTCTTCGATAATTTCCTGCAAAAGCTGGGAAACGCTCAAAAATTCCACTTTGCTGCGCATCTTCTGGATAAAAGTAACAAAAGGCTCTATCTTTGCTGCAGCTTTCTTAATGGTGGGAATATCTGCCGCCATTTTTAAAGCATTGTAAAAACTCAGATCCGCCTGTTGTGCATATTCCTGCACACGTCCCAAGGTAGTGGCCCCTATTCCACGTTTTGGTACGTTGATAATCCGCCGCACAGCAAGATCGTCTCTTCCATTATCAATGGTTTTTAAATATGCCAGCAAATCTTTAATTTCTTTTCTGGCATAGAAGTTAATCCCTCCGATGATCCGGTAAGGAATCCCGCTTGCCACAAACCGTTCTTCAAAAAGACGTGACTGAGCGTTTGTACGGTACAAAATTGCGCAATCCCCATACTGAAATTTTCCCTCTTGAACCTTGTTTCTAATATCCTTTACAACGAACGCAGCTTCCTCGCCTGCAGAGTCAAACTGCTCAAAATTAATTTTTTCCCCCTCTTGCTTATCTGTCCAAAGCTCTTTTTGCTTTCTGCCTATATTGTTAGCAATGACCATGTTGGCAGCATGCAAAATATTTTTGGTAGAACGGTAATTCTGTTCCAGCTTTATCACTTTGGCGTCTGGGTATACCTCTTCAAAGCTGAGAATATTCTTTATATTGGCGCCCCGAAACTTGTAAATAGACTGGTCGTCGTCTCCCACTACGCACAAATTGCGGTACTTCGCCGCCAAAAGCTTTATTAACTGAAACTGCGCTGTATTCGTATCCTGATATTCATCCACCATTATGTATTTGAAACGTTCCTGATAACTATCCAATACCTGAGAATCATTCTGAAACAATTCCACCGTCTTAACAATCAAGTCATCAAAATCCAAGGCATTATTTTTACGAAGCTGAGCCTGATATTCCCGATACACTGCCGCCTGTCTTTCCTTGCCAAAATCTCCGGCCGCCTGAAGTGTAAATTCCTCCGGCGAAATCAATTCATCTTTGGCTGAGGAAATGATGTTGAGAAAACTCTTTTCTTTATAGATCTTGGTATCAATCTGCAGCCGCTTGCATACTTCTTTCATAACTGTCTTCTGGTCATCCGCATCATAAATGGTAAAATTATTATCATAGTCCAAGCGGTCAATATAGCGGCGCAAAATTCTAACGCAGGTAGAATGGAATGTTGACACCCATACGCTCTCGGCGCCAAATCCCGCCAAGCGGTCAATCCTCTCCCGCATCTCCCCTGCAGCTTTGTTGGTGAAAGTAATTGCCATAATGTGATAGGGGTTGACTCTCTGCTCTTCCATCAGATAAACTGTCCTGTGCGTCAGCACCCTGGTCTTTCCTGATCCGGCTCCCGCCAAAATCAATAACGGTCCCTTGGTATAATATACAGCCTCCTGCTGCATAGAATTCAAATTATCGTACATATCCTGTTTTCCTTCCTGCAGTTCAAACGTATGTTTATTATAGTAGATAATTCACTGTTTTTCAACCTGTTTTCCACCTTTCTTCCGAAAAATCAACAAAACACTTGTCATCTAGTTTTGACTACTATATAATGTATTTTGAGGTGAAATATATGACAATAGATGAAAAAGATTTACTAAACAGCATATTGGACAGCCTTTCACGCATTGAATATATCAAACCGGAAGACCTGCCTAACATAGACTTATATATGGACCAGGTGACAACTTTCATGGATGCCCAGCTTGCAATCTCAAAGCGTCACCCAGAAGATAAAATTCTTACAAAGACTATGATCAATAATTATGCCAAAAATAACTTGCTCCCCCCTCCAGTGAAAAAAAAATATTCCAAGGAGCATCTTCTTGCATTGATTTTTATTTATTATTTCAAAAATATTTTAAGCATTGGCGACATCCAGGCAATCTTAAATCCGATTACAGATAAGTATTTTGCTACAGATTTGAATTTCAATATGAAAGATATTTATTCCGAAGTATTCCGCTTGGAGGAATCTGAGATTATCAACTTAAAAAAAGATCTGACTAGAAAATACCACACGAGCCAACAGACTTTTTCTTCCTTGCCAGAAACACAACAAGAAGAGCTACAGCGATTCTCTTTTATCTGTATGCTGAGCTTTGACGTTTATTTAAAGAAACAACTTATTGAGAAATTAATTGACGCCCAACTTGCGGGAAACAGCCAAAAAACAGAATCCAATACAAAAAATAAGAAATCGGAAAAAGTTCCGAAAAAGAAATAAAAACGCATCCGCCATACAGTTCCTACTCCTGCGACAGACATACGACATGTTTTATATCCGCCACAGAACTATGTCCACAATTTATATCCGTGTGTTCCAAAATCTTCATCTGCACCCTGCGCACTCCGCATGTTTTATATCCACCCCAGGATCATGTCCACAGGGACTGTTGCAAAATGCAACTTATATACAATATATAGGTGAAATCCACGAGTTTCTGGTACTATATTTTGTATATAATAGCTATCTTGCAACAGCTCTTTCAAAATCAGCCGTGACTATCATGCATAGCGGGCGATTCTTGACTTTCTACCATCCCCGTTCTGGCAAATACCATGTCATATCCGTCATTCCCATAATTCAAAGAACGGTTTACCCGGCTAATGGTAGCCGTCGAGGCTCCTGTCTTTTCTGCAATATCCAAATATGTTTTCTGCTGTCTAAGCATTTTTGCAACCTCAAATCGCTGAGATAAAGATAACAATTCATTTATAGTACATACATCTTCAAAAAAAACATAACATTCCTCTTTACTCTCCAAGCTCAATATGGCTTCAAATAAATGGTCTACGGCTTCCGTTCTCAGTTTTTTGCTCATATCCATTCTCCTTTTTGTATTTCATTTTCAAACAAATCATTTGTTTATCATTTTAACATACTAACGTCATGACGTAAATAGATTTACTTTAGATTAATGTACTCGCAAAACATTTCACTATTCCCATTTAAAACCAATTCCTCGGGAAATCCGAGCCTCTCCAAAAGCTGTATTGCAAATGTATGCTCTCCAGCCATGAAATCCACATGTGCATCCGAATCCATCACCACAGGAACCTGATACTTTACACAGTATTCCAATAATTTTTGGTAATTTTCCCTAGCGCTTTTTCGATAACTTTGCGGTGATAATGATGAATTATTTACTTCCAACAGCACATGATACTCTCTCGCCGCCTTTACAAGCGTCTCATAGTCAATCGGAAAGCGGCTGTCATCTGGATGAGCAATAATATCGACATAAGGATTGGTCATAGCTTTGAGATAAGCAGCCGTATTTTCCTTTGCCGTTCCTGACGTAAAACACGGCGAATGTATGCTTGCAAGCACCACGTCCATTTCCTTTAGAATCGACTCTGGCAAATCTACCGTTCCCTGATAATCCATGATATTCAGTTCCGCCCCATACAACACCGTCATTTCTTTATACGTCCTTGGCAAAATCCTATAGTTCATAAAATACGTCTTATGGCAACTTCCTGGCATAGCTGGCGCATGTTCCGTAATTGCAAAAAATTTCATTCCCTTTTGATAAGCGGCTTCTAACATCTCATTTCTGGTACTATATGCATGACCGCTTGCCATGGTATGCGAATGTAAATCCATGTAATCTATCATTTCTTCCTCCCAAAACCTTTCTTTCGTATTTTCATAAGTTGTGGCGCTAACTTGATTCCTAAAATATGCTTAAAACTTTTGATTCATTTGACGCCATATCCTTATTCTAGTCCTTTTGCCAAAAAAAGACAAGATTAAGAAATAACACATTGGCAGTCTTACACATACCATAATAAAAAAGATAAAGGACGAATATATGAAAAAAAATGTATACCGCTTTTTAGCTGCGCTGATATGCGTCACAGCAATGTTGGGAACCCTTTCTCTCTGTGGCTGCTCTGGCATGAAAAAAGCGCAGCAAGGCCCCGTCAAGCTTACACTAAATGAAGTTGCACATTCTATATTTTACGCCCCCATGTATGTTGCAATCGAAGAAGGATTTTTTGAGGAGGAAGGAATCGATTTAACCCTGGTCACAGGTTTTGGCGCAGACAAGACAATGACTGCCGTCCTTTCTGGAGAAGCCGACATTGGATTTATGGGACCAGAAACGACAGTCTATACCTACAACGAAGGCGCACAGGATTATGTCGTAAATTTTGCCCAGCTCACCCAGAGGGCAGGCAACTTCCTGGTTGCACGAGAGAAAATGCCCAATTTTACCTGGTCTGACCTCAAAGGAAAGGAAGTTCTCGGCGGCAGAAAGGGCGGCATGCCAGAAATGATTTTTGAATACATTCTTAAACAGAATGACATTCAGCCAGAAACTGACCTCACCATAGACCAAAGCATTGACTTTGGCTCAACTGCCGCCGCTTTTTCTGGAGGCAAAGGAGATTTTTCCGTAGAATTTGAACCAGGAGCTACCACTTTGGAACTGGGCGGCGCAGGATATGTTGTGGCTTCTCTGGGCGTGGATTCTGGATATGTTCCTTATACCTCATTCAGCGCTAAAGCTGATTTTATGAAGAAAAATCCAGATGTTATTCAAAAATTTACAGACGCACTCCAAAAAGGCTTGGACTATGTGCAAAGCCATTCTCCAGCAGAGATTGCCGCAGTAATTGCGCCGCAGTTCAAGGAGACAGACTCAGAAACCCTTACTGCAATCGTGACCAGGTATTATGAGCAGGACACTTGGAAAGAAAATCTAATCTTTGAAGAAAGCAGCTATCAGCTTTTACTAGATATTCTTTCCGACGCCGGGGAGCTGGCAGACAGTCCTCCTTATCAAGAACTGGTTGATACCTCCTATGCAAAAAAGGCTGCTAACCAATAGAATTTGCAAGTGGATTGTCGCACTAACATGAATTCCAAGATATAAAGTTGTTCAAAAAGTTGCATTGCAAAGCAAACAAAATGCACAAAAAATATCTTGACAGCTAACTTCCCAGAGTGATTTTATTCAAAAGGTCTTGCCGCATGAGAGGCAGGACCTTTTGAACAAGTGAATCTATTCGTGCAACGGTCCCCGTAACCCGCCGCCAGACGATGCTATTCTTAACGAGTGATCCTCATACTGCCAAAACGTATGCGTCAAAGTTCTTGCTTACCATCTTTGCTAATTTTTGCATTGCGCAAATTTTGATAAAAATTGCTGATTTGCTTTCTGCCCAATCTTCCAGCGTCCTTCGCCCTCTTTGACAATCCAGTCCTGAATTGCTAGCACATCTTCACGGGTAAATATCCAAGTCTCGATCGGGGAATCATTCTGAAGAATGCTTTTCAGCTCTGAAAAGTTTTCTGAGCGCCGCCAGCTGGAGTTCTTCTCCAAGGTATCCAAATATTTTTCCGATATGAATCGGACATAGTGCTTTGGCATCTCCTCTTTCGCAGCGTCGCCATCCCAAACCATAACCTTCACTGTCTTATAGGAAGTTTTTTTATAGGCGTCTGTCACTTGGAACATAATAGAGAATTCTGCTTTCGATTCGCTCTGCATCTTCAGTTCTTGAGGATCAAAATCCCAAAGTTTAAGCTTTGTGGAAATGTCTCCGTCCTCGATATCTTCTGCTGTCGCCTTTCTGACAAGCTTTTCTTCTGTAATCTCTCCCCGGTTTGCCTCCTCCTTAAGATAATAGTAAATATCCTCGCTGCTAATCGTGGGATAATTATTATATTTCACAGTAACTGGAAATTCCTCCTTGGCAGTATTGCCCGCACTGTCTGTCACTGCAAAGGTCACAAGCACTTGCACCGCTTCCTCCTGCTCCAAGTTCAAGTAATACGTGTCCAGCAAAAAATCATCTGGCACATCTTCCCGATATACTTTTTGATAAGCCTTTTTACTATGATTCTTAGATTCTGGGTAAGAGATCTTTATAATCCGCAACTGATGATTTAAATCAGGACTGTATTCCATATCTTTGTTGTCCTCTTCATCATGCGCTGTTAACTGACAGATCAGCGCTTCTTTCGAAACCTCTTCCCCCTCATAAAATTCCAGTTTTTCCCCAGGCGTCACTACAATCGTCGGAAATGCATTCCAGATTGCCCGTAAATTAATGTATTCCGCTGTCTGGGAATTCTTAAATGCTGCCAGATCCATGCTTTGTTTCCCTGCTCCAGATATCGTTCTTGACATTTGGGTTAAAGCTTTTTGATCCTGCGCCGGAAATGCCAATAACGGTTCTGACATCTGGTAAGAGTCAATCTTCTCCGCCGTATTATATGAAATAGCACCCACGCTATCTGCCGTTTCATAAACCTCTACTGCCTGTGCTTGCTGATTTTCTGAATATGGGGGCGTTTGTTTCGTACTGGGAGTCATCTCCCAGCCCTGGAACGCATACCTAGCCTTACATTGATACTCTTGATTTTTCTTGGTATGCTTTGTTATAACTTCCTCTCTCTGAAATTGATTCGTGCGAAACTGATATAAATTTTCCAGGGAGACGCCACATTCCAGTATATTGGCTCCCATCGTAGCGCCATTGCCGCTATATGCCATATTTACGTCCTTATATTTAAAGTATCTGCATACATTTCCAGGTTTTTGAACCTCTTTCAATTCTGAGCAAGAATCATAGCGATATTGCAGATAGGCGTCTTCTTTGGTTCCCCATGCGCTGCCCGCAATATGTTCTCCTTGCGCAATCGCTCTTGGTTTTTTGATCCCCAGTTTTACCAATGTACGAAAACGCCCGTTCTTAAAATACACAAGCTTGTCGCAAAGGGTGCGGTCTGCTCTGACCACTTTTAACTGATAGGCCATGCCATTCAAAACAACTGTCGACAATTCTGCCTTTTGTTCCCTGCCAGTACTGCCAGAGATAGACGGCGCAGCAGCAAAAGACTGGAAATTACCGATCCACGTGCCAGAAGGCTTCCCTGTCAATGAAATCTCACACCCCTCCTGTCCCGTGGTAACTGTCACTTTATGAGTTCCGCTGTTATAAGCCAGCCTTACCGCCAGATCTTCCCGCAGATCGCCGCCTGTCTTTTGCAAATCGCAAGCAATATCTGCATAATCTTCACATCCAATTAAGAGCTCATATTGCGCAAACCAAGTCTCCGCTCCCATCTGCCGCTTTTTTGCCTCGCCACGTTCCGTCAACGTTCCGGCAGCATTTATCATCTGCGTTCCATTCCCCATTGCATCATAATATCCCTTAAATCTATAGCCTTCTTTTGCAGGGACGACAATCTGCTGTACGCCCTGTTCCATCTTCTTTATTCCTTGCTTATCGAAATACATCCCCGTCTGATACTTTTTATATAGTTTTTCTGTTCCAGAAACCTTTGGCTCCACAAGCTGGTTATCTAAAATAACGTTATATATTTTAGGCTCCCATTGAGCATATAAGGTAATTTCCCGATCTTTGTCTGCAAGCTTCGGTGCATAGTCCGTCATATCATATTCTCTATTTTGATCAAACGAACGCCCTGTGCCGTCTGCCTTGGCATTCCATTCTGCGCCGGATTTTCTAGAATATCCTTCTTTCGTTAATCCAAAAGAAGAAACTGTCGCAGGTTTTTTCGCTTCTGTGATAAAAGTCCAATGATTGATAAATGTTTTGATATCCTTTGCCGCTTCTTTGGTCACCTTGCCTCCATTGGCATGGTATGTAACCTGCAGAGAATTCGGCCTCCATTGGGCGTACATGGTTACCTTTGCTCCATTTTTAGAAGCAAGGTTTTTGACCTTTTTCTGTCCCAATTGATAAGATGTCCCTGTGCCGTCTCTTCTGGTATTCCATCCAGTCATTGTATAACCAGCCCGCGACATCATTCCTGAGGAAAATAAATCCAGCATTTCCCCATATTCCGCATTTTGCTGCGGCAGGCTGCCTTGTCCCCCATTGGCGTCATAAACGATCTTATATTGATTGGGAACATATTGATACAAGTCAAACTTATGAGAAAATTCTCCCAAGTGTGTTTCTGGCTCCCCGCCATCCCCATTGGAACATCCCAGCCATACATGGGAAGAACCTAATGAAAAATAAGTTTCCGTGTTGGGACAATAAGAATAGTACCTTTCAAAATAAGAATACGCTGCATGACTGTCATTAGGACAGACGTACGGCCCTGCAAGAACCTCTTCTTTTATGCCAGGCGCATCAATATCTGCAAATAACCACCAATGTGACACAATATTTTTTTCTCCGCCCACATCTTGTTCTAGCAATCGCTTTGTTACTTTTTTTTCCTTCAGCAGACCCGTGAGCTCCACATTGTTCAGCAGTTCCTGCTTGGTGGGATGCAGTTCGATCTGACCTTTTTTACATTTTATGCTTCCTAGAATCTCTTCTGTGACATGCCTGCACATGATTGTCCGGCTTTTCACCGCCGTGTAGCCTGTCTTTTTTTCATTACTTAAAGATTCGCCAACCCTAAGCTGCAGCTCCCTGGTTATGCTTCCCTGATTGATGGTGACATCCACTTCGTCTGACGCATTTTTTATTTGTTGCGACAAAGCATCTGTCCCCTGTTCGTTCCTCTCTCCACTTTCCTTTATTAGCTCATGTTCCTTGGGATCAAGCCTGCGTTCCTTGGTTCCTGGCATTTCCAACTCCATATCGCTTACTTGATTTTGTGTCTGATCTTGTGTTTTCCGTTTTTTCCCTATCTCTGCTTTCTTCTGGAGCTCTGCTTTATTTTCATCTATCAGGGAAACCCCTGCATTTCTTTTTTCCTGCTGTGCGCACGCTCTCTTTTGTGTCACAGCCGCCTGCGCTTCTGGCACAAACAAGCCATGAAAACATATTGTAATTGACAAAAGGATGCTCAAAGCTGCCTTCATCTGGTTCCTCCTTCCAAGAAATCATTCTTTGATTTCCACAACTGCTATTGAAATACTGCGGCAAAGGTCAAATCTTTCTTTGCCGTCATAGTCGTATCTAAGATCTCTCCGGTATCGCTTCTGATCCAGTGCAAGAAAACATGCCCGTTTTTTCTGGGCGGCTCTGGCTCTAGGATCACTCCTGCCTCACTGAGAGAATATTTTGCATAAATTTTCCCATCTGCCTCAAAGGTGATAATATGGTAAGGTTTCTCTGTAACATACTCCTCCACAATCACTGTCTTTCTACAAGACGCCTGTTTTTGCTTTCCATGTACCGTCTGATACGTCTCCGTCACCCGCACGTCAAGCACGCCACGCACATGATCAGCCGCAAGGATATCTACTTTTACCTCAGAATCAGAGGAAATATTCAAAAGCAGCGCTTGATGAAAGTCTGCAATTAATTCTCTCTGATTTTCAATCTGATAACCACCCTCTTTCTTCAATTGTTCCAACGTCTGCTCCACTGCCGTATTCAAGGCTTTTTCCAACTCATTTTTGCGGACGTCTTGCCCGCTGACAATCATTGTCCCTGCAATCACCAAGACTGCAAGGCACAACAAGCCTGTCCCATAAATCAAATGCTTCATCACTGCTCCTTTCCAAAATTACCTCTGATCGACCAGAATCGTAATCTGCTCTACTTTTGACTTTCGCTCTTGGTCTACTGCTTTTAAAGAAAAGGTATACACTCCCCTTTGAGAAAACGTTGCTACGTCTGTCTCCTTCTGGTAACACTCTAAGACGCTGGTTCCCTCGTGATTAATAATATCTAGAACCCTCACTGCAAGACTGTTTCCTTCTGCATCTTCCGCCGCAAACGCCTGCTGCACGAAGACCGGCTCTCCCAGCTCCCATACTTTCTTCCCTGCACATCGTATCGAAGGAGTTTTTCTTTGACATACCGCCTCTACCGCCAGCGTGTCTTTCATAACAGAAAAATCCTCGCTCTCCACTTTCATCCGTCTGCCAGCCTTGTCAAACAAAGCCGCCCCTAGTATGATTGCTATAAGTGCTGCAAACACGATTCCCGAAAGAATCATGTCGGCAGCCGTCTCATACACTTTTTTCATAATGCCCCCTAACAGATGCTTTTGGAGAACATCTGCAAAACGTCAAACAGCTGCCCCTCTGTCAAAAAAGTTGCTGCAAATCCGATCAGCATCACAGATGCTGCCGCCGCCAAAGCCATGTTTCCATATTCATCAAATAATTCTTTCACTCTTCTGCCTCCTATCACATTAAGCCAACAGCTTTTCAATCAGATATACAAAAATTGCAACCATGCTGCTGCCAGCCATCGTATGTATCAATGAACCTCCAAACTCTTCTATCACTTGCTTCATAAAAATTCCTGCCTTTCCTATTTTGCAAAACCGCGTACCTGATGGTCTGTCACCAGATTGAGCGCCGGAATTGCATATTGATAATTCAAAATAACCTCCGCACGCTTGGCATGACCCAGATCGTCATAAGCCATCGTATTTATACGCAGTTGATATCCCTGTTTTATTGCCTGCTGCATACATGCCGCCGTCACTCCCTCATTAAAATTGCTGCACTCAATCTCGCTGATTACGTCCGCATGATAATCTCTGGCATTTGCAGACTGAATCCCCGCCGTCACCACGCCGATTCCCACCATTCCTGTGATCAACAGAAAAAATAATCCTAAAAAAGTCTTAAATACCTGTCCCAACTTCAACCGCTCCTTTCCAAGCCCTCTATAGCTTCATCTTACTTAAGAACATCAGCATAAATACCACCATATTCACCATGGTCTGAAAAGATACCGTGACCTGGGGCAAGTAAAAAATCCCATGAATTCGCGCAAGGCTCTTTTCATTGGAAAGTTTTTCTGCTTTATCCATCATCTTGCTATTGCGCTGCACTAAAATTTGAATCTGAGACTGTGCGTCTCCACTGCCGGATTCTGAAATGGCGTATAACATTTTCATAGATGACACTACGGAAGAAAGCTGAAACATTCCCAAAAATTCCAAATACGGATCTAATGCATCCGGCGTCTGTTTTAGTCTGTCGGACAGCTTTTGCAAATCTTGCTTGAGCACCGCTGGCGCATGGTCAATGGTCTTTTCAATTGACACCTGCACATTATTGCCCTGTAGCAGCAGTGCCATTTCCATCAGCCAGCCAGGAAACACACGGTTGATTTCCCTGACCACTCTGTCATAGGCAAGCCGATAGCCAATCTTATGCTGATTCAAAAAAACAATGGCCAAGGCGACTGCGAAAGCCGCCCCAAAAGGATGTCCAAGCAGCCATATGGCAAATGCTGCAATCAATGCCATTACACCTAAGAATAAGCTCTTTTTGGCTTCTTTCTTTTCTTCAAAATCACTGATCAATTGAAAATACTGATATATCTTGTCCTCCTTTGTATCTGCAGGCTTGATCCAGCTTTGAGCAATCTGCCGGTTTGCCTTTCGAAAGATTCCAACATTCAAAACCAAATAAATCGTGGTCGCAGTCTGAGTAACCGGATGATAAACAATGGCATACTGACTGGGCATAGAACGATAGACTGTGTGAAAAAGCAGGGCAAGTAACATGGTAACTGCCAAAGAGAACACTGCACGAATGCGCGCCGCCTTCTTATCTTCCTGCAAAATCATCACATTGTCCGCCCAAACCGCTTTATCCTGCAGCAAAAGATAGATACCCTCCTTACAGGAACCGCCGTTGCTCTCCACTGTTCGCAGATATTCATGAATAGAACACAAGCGATTAACAGGATAAGCGTCCTCTATGATTCTCAACGCTTCCAAATACAAATCTTTTTGATAAATTCCTTGTTCAATGTACGCAATGGCTTCTCCAATCAGATAATGCATTTTTCCTTCTGCAAACAGCGTCCTAGTATCTCTCAAGGACAGCAAGATTTTCTGATTCACCCCAAACGAATATAGCATCTGTTCCATGTAATCCGACACATCCAAAAATTGCTTATGCTCATACATCTGTTTATATCCATCTAAGATCAGAAAAGGTAGCGCTGCCGCACACGCCAATGTAACGATCAGAATCAGATACCAGCGCAGACAGAACAATATCCCAAATAACACGGCTCCCGATACAGCCGCCAATAAAAATACGCCGTACTTTGCCATCGAAAAACTGTAACCATAGCAGTCAATCTGCCTCTGCAAATTTCCTGGATGGAACAACCCAAAATAATTGCTAATTTTTTTCCCGTTTTTGTCTGTCTTGTCTTTCATACAGCCTCCTGTTTTTTCTGTCTGGCAGCTTTGACCACCGAGATATCCAGCGGTTCAAAAGCACAAGTCTCTGGACACCGGAAAGGTTCTTTTATCCCAGCACGGTAAAGGCGCTTTAAAATATCGGCAGGAATAACATCTGAAACCTGTTTTCCATCCTCCACCAAGAGATATATCGAATTCTTGCCGGAACAGCGGTCATAAAAACACATCTGATCAATATATCGTTCCAGCATCCCCTGGTCGTTTTCATACTGCCTGATCAAAACGCCGACGCTGATAAACTCATAAACATAATTTTCCAAACGCTCCGCATCTCTGGAGCGCCCAATCATATTCATGATCCGGTCAGGAAGATTTCTCAAGTCATCCAAATGCAGCGTGGTAAATCCGTAAACCCCGGTAGACCATTGTTCCAGCAAATACTGCACCTCTGTAGAACGTGCCTCTGACAGGATAATCCATTTGGGATTCTGTCTTAAACACAGCTTGATTGCCTCCGTATAACTCAGTTCCTTGCTCACCTGCAACTCCACGCAGTCATTTTCTGGATTAATCTCATGAAAATGCATCTCAAGATTATCTTCAATGGTAATCGCCCGCTGATTCGGGGGAATAAAACGTGAAAAAAACTTGGCACATTCTGTCTTTCCGACTCCGGGTTCCCCGCAAAAAGCAAAATTCATTTTTGCTTTGACACAGTTTATCAAAAGACTCAATATTTCTAGCGTGCAGTACTGGCTATCCAACATGCTTTCCACCGAATGGCGCACTTTAGGAAGAGATTTCCTGATACAGATGCTTCGTCCCGACACTGCCGCCGATTCATGGACAATACTGATGCGAAGCTCATTGGTCTCTGCCTCTAGCACGTTATTCGCCCTGTTAAAAGGTTTGTTGACCCGATTGGCAATCCGATGGGTAAATCGCTCCACAAACGCTTCCGATATGGAAACATCTGCGCAATATCTCCCTTTCCTTAAATCCGCTATCCAAAGCGTTTGCCCATTATAATCAATATCTGTGACATTTTTATCCTCAATGTAGGAATAGAAAGGTCCAAATTCCTCCTCTGTCAATTCCCAGTCATATTTCATCTATAACCTCCGTTTCCTGTCGTCTTTTGACAGACGGAAGGAGTCGCCAAGCTTTTGACCGCCTCAGGCTTCCGTCCATCATAATCTTCTGCTACTGTTTGACACGCCCTTCCCCAAAAGAAAGAGCGAAAAACAGCTTTTAAGATATCTTCACTTTGCTAAATAAGGTATTAATGAGATTTACAAATGTCGTATGTACTGGCCCATTGCTGGCAAGCAGCAGGGTAACCACTGCAATTAGCGCAACAATGGCGACAGCAGTAATGATAATGCCGCTGTATTCTTCAAAAATAACTTTCATGCCCATCCCTCCTTTCTGCGGAAAGGAATGTATCTTTCTGCTTATTTTTACTTAGATTCATGCATTGATAATCGGCGAATATGTAGCCAATTGATTCAGAATCCCGTCATGTCTGCCGCCGTTCCCTTGTCTGGAAACCGCTGCAGCAGATTCTGATGCAGAACTAAAAAGATTGTGTTCTGTCGGCATAGAGTCTGCCGACGGTAAGAAAATTACGGAAATCGTTCCGTACAAGCATTGTATACCCTGACTCTCCAAAAAGCAATTATGCATTTCTAACAAAAAATTTTACATCAAAATAGCCATGGGGCAAGCAAATCCGCTTTTCCCATGGCTTTTCGATGTCAATACGCCCCATTAAGCAATTATAAATTTTCTACCTTGTCCTCTGCCTCTTTCAAATAAGGATTTTCAATCTCATGGAATTTTCCCTGATCCGCCAGCCCGGCATACTTCGGATCTAAAGGCATTTTTCCAAGCACTGGGATTCCCATCTGTAAAGCAGCTGCGTCAACCTTGCTATCTCCAAAAAGCCTGATTTCCTTTCCACAATCAGGACATTTCAGAAAACTGTAATTTTCCACTAAGCCCAAAACCGGAATTTTCATCATATTAGCCATATTCACGGCTTTCTTTACAATTAGCTGTACCAGATCCTGGGGAGAGGTCACGATCAGGATGCCATCCACTGGCAAAGACTGAAACACTGTGAGCGGCACGTCTCCGGTTCCAGGAGGCATGTCCACGAACAAATAATCTAAATCACCCCAATATACGTCATGCCAAAACTGCTTTACCGTAGAGGCTATCACAGGTCCTCTCCACACCACTGGCGCCTCCTCGTCTTCCATCAAAAGATTTAAAGACATGATCTTTGTACCGTCAGCTGCTGCAATGGGAAACAGTCCCATGTCGCTGCCCTCTGCTGGTCCATGCACTCCGTACATTTTCGGAATCGACGGACCTGTAATATCCGCATCAAGAATGCCCACCTCATATCCTTTGCGGCGCATTGCCCCTGCAAGGGAGGCAGTGACAAAAGATTTCCCTACGCCGCCCTTTCCACTGACCACGCCGATCACTTTTTTGACGCTGGAAAATGGATTGCACTCTTCCAGCAAGCTCTTTTGCGCGCCTCCCTGGCTGGGACATCCCTCACAGCTTGCCCTATTGCAGTTGGAAGCGCTGCTGCATGTTTTATTTTCTGCCATATCATCATCCTCTTTTCATGTTATATTATGCACTTTTCATTCACTAAATACACAGATAGACGGCGATAAATACCGCCGTCTATCTTATTTTACTTTAATGCTTCTGTGTCGAACATCTGCTGCTCTAAGTTAGCTACGTCATCTCCGTTTGGCGTATATACCTTATTCACTAACTCCACACGGACTGTCATAGACGCCTCGTCTTCGTACTGCAGATTCCCCAGGGATTCCTGAATGCCATCTTTCAATAATGTGAATGACTGCTCCAATATCTCCTCATCAGAGGGAACTTCTTCGTTATTCTGAATTTTAGCATCCACCTCTTCTTCATATTCCTGGAAAGATACCGCATAACTCTCTATGGCAGGACCAAAAACTTTCATTTTCTGATACTTCACTTCCACTTCATAGGAACCGTCGTCCTTTTTCGTAGCCTCCCCTACCGTGTACTTTACATTCTTATACATGTCCTTAAGAACTGTCTCATACTCGCCTTTCAACCCGTCAGAAATCTGCACATCGTCGATCAGGCTTTTCAAAGCAGTCTCGATTCCTTTTTCATATAACTCCTGTGCCTGTTCCTTCGTCCCAATCTTCTGATCCACGAATGCAGTAGAATCATTCTTGTAAGAATTGTCCAGCAGTGCCTTTATGTAACCGCTGGCATCAAAGCTTCCACAACCACACAGCAACGTCGCCATCATCATTGCTGCCAACAATAATGCAGCCTTTCTCATTTTCTTCATCATACCTTACTCCTTTTCCTAAATTTATGTAACATAATAATTATATAGCGTTCTTTTTCAGCAGTCAATACGTTTTTTAATTTAAGTTTCCCCATTTTGCAATTTATAGCGCCAAAAGGTTTCCTTCACAAAGTGATGAAAACACTTTGCACATAAAAGCGCTCTGAAAAGCTAGCTTTTCAAGCACTTTTTGTGCAAGATGTCTATGCTGCCAAAGGCAGTAAGACCTTTTGGCACTATGAATTGCAAAATGGGGAAACTCAAAGTTTTTTAAATTCTGTTCATAATCTGCAAGAACTTGTGCATACTAACCCACATGAAAAAAAATTTTTTACTTTGCGGCCTTGCCGGATGGTGCCTGGAAATTCTTTTTACAGCTTTCGGTTCTTACCGGAAACGTGAGTTGCAACTTGTGGGGCAGACCTCCCTGTGGATGTTCCCGATCTACGGCATGGCGGCTTTTCTAAAACCAATCTGCCGCCTGATCATACGTCTGCCTGCTGCAATCCGGGCAGCGTGTTACAGTTTATTTATTTTTGCAGGCGAATATGTCAGCGGAAGCATATTAAAAAAATATCAAGTCTGTCCCTGGGATTACAGCAAGGCACGGACAAATGTCAACGGGGTGATCCGCCTAGACTATGCCCCTTTCTGGATGGTCGCCGGACTGATCTTTGAAAGCCTGCTGATGCGCCCCAAACGGAATCCTGCATCTAGAAAAACTACCTAAAAATGTTGAATGACAGCAGGCAACTACAGGTCAAATGTCTACAAACCAGCAAACGGCATTATTTTTGCAAGCATAAAGCGGCTCCCATCACAGATTTTCTGTAGAAGGAACCGCTTTATAGATGTTTATCAATTAAAATTTACCCGCTCTTGCTGTCCAGTTCGAACCAGAATTTGACTCCGTGATCCTCATTGCTGACGCCGCATTGCCGATGAAAAGAGTCCATGATCGCTTTTACAATTGACAATCCGATGCCATTCCCTCCATACTCCCTAGTTCTAGCCTTGTCTACTTTATAGAATTTCTCCCATATATGGGACAGATCTTCTTCTGGAATCGGGGCGCCTGTATTGAACACTTCTATCCTCACCGTTTCTGGTCCCGGCAAGACGGATACCAGGATCTTCCTTTCTCCTGAAGCATAATGGATTGCATTGCTAACATAATTCATCAATACTTGCTCTGTTTTAAATTCATCCGCCCACACATATTCTGGCTGACGTCCTTTTATCTCCAAAGAAATGCCATTCTGCTCTCTTAAAATTGCCGTGGCATTGACCACGCCCCGAATTACCTCCATCACGTCAAAGCGCTCAAACACCACTTGCTCGCTGCCAGACTCCAACTGGTTCAATGTCAAAAGATTTTTCACAAGCTGATTCATCTTGTCAGCCTCGTCCATGATAACCTCGCAGTAGAAATCCCTGCTTTCTGCATCATCATTGATGCATTCCCTCAGCCCTTCGGAATACCCTTGGATCAGTGCGATAGGGGTTTTTAACTCATGAGAGACATTAGAGATGAACTCCTTGCGCATCTCGTCAATTTCTGTCTTGCGTTCAATGTCCATCTTTAGCTCATTGTTGGCGCTTTTCAATTCTGAAATCGTTTTTTCCAAAGTCTCGGACAACTGATTCATATGCTCTCCCAGCAGATCCACCTCATTCTTTCCTCTGCTTTGGAACTTGGCGTCAAAGTCCAGATTGGTCATACGTCTGGAAATATCTGCAAGATGCAAAATGGGATTGGTAATTCTCCTGGTAACCACATAGATAATGACTGCGCAGAAAATGACAGATGCCACCCCTACGTACATCAGAAAGCGGTTTGCAATCTCCACGCTCTCCTTAATGCTCTCCACGGCTGTGCGCATCAAGATCATATTACCGTCTTGCAGGCTGCCCCACAGCACAAGATAATCAGATTCCAGCCTGCTATCTTTTGTTTTCTCCACCATGTACTGGGGCGTATTCTTCAACACTTGGGTATTCTTGTCATTGGTGTAAAAAATCAAGTTTAAAAACTGCATCAGAAAATGTTCCTCGTCCGCCACGGTGGAAAGTATGACGCTGCGGTCAGCACGGATGATCATCAGGGAAACATTGCTGTTGGCACATTGCTTTTCGAGCTGTATCAAAAACTGGTCCCCGTCTGTACTGCCGCCCGCACTCTCCTCATCTACCATCTCAAATGTTTCCAGAAGCGTTTTCTGCTTATGTTCAATATAATAAGATTCTAAAAGGGTAGAATTGATAAACCAGCACAGCAAAATGGTCCCTGCCACGATGCTAATCATGATTGCCGTAATCTTTCCGGTTATCGAATGTCTCATATGCCATTGCCTCCGACTGTCATACATGTGAAAGAGTGATCTGGTTTCCGCCCAGCAAGTCAGCAATTGCCGGATCACAAGTAGCGGCAATCACCTGATGATTCTCTGCAAACTCTTTTAAAAGCCTTGCCGCTTGGTTCCTTCTGCCCGGATCCAGATCCAGCAGGTCGTCATCCAGCACCATAAGCCCTCCTCCTTCTGGGAAAAAATATTCAAGCACTGCCAAACGAAATGCCAGCAAAATGGTCTTCTTTGTGCCTTCCGAGAGCAGACGCTGATCTGATATCTGGTTGTTTTTGCTTTTCAGTTCCAAACCTGATGCAGGAATCATCGATAATGTGTTTCCTGTGATGGCGCCAAGATAATTGTCAAATTTCTGGTTAAACTTTGCAAATTTATCCCCGCTCTCCTCTTGCAGTTTCTTTATATCTGCCTTAATTTGCTGATACCCCTGGTATTTTTTCTTTTCATTTTGCCAGGCCTCTCTATATTTTTCAACCTCTCTCTTCCATTCCGAAATCTCTGACAAGTCTTTTTGAGACACTTGCAGCGTTATAATATCTTTCTGCAGCTGTCTTGTTGTTTCTTCTGTCTCTTTCAGAGACTTTTGCAGCCCTGCAGCCTTGCTTTGATATTCTTCTGGACTCAGAGTTTGAAATTCATCCATCTGCGCAAGCTGTCTTTGATATTTTAGAAGCTCTTTGTGGGCATCTTGCTCTCGCTGCGCCGCCTGATCCAAAACACCATATTCTGATTCAAAGTTGTCAATCTGGGCTTTCATTGCCGCTACGCACGCCTCCAAGGATGGCTGGCAATGCGTCTTAAGGAATGCCGCGATCTCATCTTCCAGACTGTCTGGCATCTCTATCGTCAAGTCAAGTTCCAACCGATCTATTTCAGCCTGCAGCTCTGTAACCGTAAGAACTTGTTTTTTCTGCATCTGAATCTTACCATTTAAAAGTATTGCCGTTCTCTGATGCTCATTCTTCGCTGTCTCAAGATCTTCCAAGGAAGCCGCGCCATATTTTTTTAATATCTGCTGCAGTTGCTGATCCTCTTCTTGCATCTTATCGATGAGGCTGTCGACATCTAGATCCTGCGGGGAGATGCGAAATGCGCCTACATTAGGAATCACCACTTGAAACACTCCGTCTATATCCATCGTTTCTAAGCCTTCCACTGTCCTAATAGAACCATCTGCCAGATGCAGACTGGCAGAATAAGGACGTATGATTTCGATATCTGCATGAAGCTTTGCTGATCCGAGAATTGCCCTATATTTGTCAAGGGCTCTCGAAAGCCTGTCCGCCTTTTGATAGTCCTCCAATATATCATTATTTTTATGCACTTTTTCTGACAAGGCAGCAATTTCTTTTTGCAGTTTCTGCGCTTCTTCTCTCTGAGAGAGCCATGCTTGCTTTCTTTTTCGCCGCTCCGATTACGCCTGCTGCCGCAGCAACATTTGCGCCTTTTTGATCTCCCCGGCAAGTCCAGGCCATTCTTCTTGCGCCCGTATTGCTTCTGCTTTCACTTTTCCCACAACTTCCAGCAGCTTTTGTATCTGGATTCGGCTTTGCATCGTTTCCTGCTGCTTTTGCAGATTCTTCTGTTGCTCTTCTAATCTCACTCTTTGGACTGTAAGTTGTGCGTAGCGCTGGTTTTTTACCGCTAGCTCCTCCTCGACGCAAACCGCCTCTGCGTATTCCTGCTCGGCGCTCTTAAATGCGTAATAAGCCTCTAAAATACTGCCTTTCCCATTTGACCAGGGTCTTTCAATCCCTCTGCCGCCCTCTGGTTGATCTTTCTCAAAATCCCATCTTCCAGACATGCTTTTCATACGGCTCTCCAGCGCAGATGCAAGCTTGTCTTCTGAAATTCCTCCTGCCGCCGAAAATGCAGCCGCAATCACATTTCTAACCTCGGCTGCGTCTTCTCCTCTGGATGCAAAAAAATCAAAACACCAGGCAAGAATTTCTTTGATGTAATTTTGCCTTCCAAAGATCAGATTTCCATATACAGCCGCCCCATATTGAAGAATCTCTTTCAATTTTGACTCTGCCTCTGTGCCCCTGCTTACTGCCCCGCCAGCCTGTGTTAACTTTACAGCGCTTTCTGTACCGTTTCTATCCCACACCCTGGTGAGAGAGTACTCTTTCCCCTGATGCGAAAACTCCAAAGTTGCGTCGATGGTCGCCGCATGGCTTGAGGGAAAAAACAACTCCATAAAGTCCTTGTTTTTTCTCTTATCAAGCTTGGACGGCACGAAAAGAATGCTGTATATGGCAGATATCATCGTACTTTTTCCCGCCTCGTTGCTACCAAGAATCACATTCATTCCATCGGAAAAAGAAACGTCCGCCTCACGCATCCCTGCAAACTGCTCTGCAAGATAATGTTTCAGTCTCATATCATCTGTCCTCTCTGCAGTCCTGGACCAGCGCAAATGCCAGATGAAGCAACTCTGGATCGTCCAGATACCGCCTCAGTAGACGGTTCTCCAAGGAGCCCTCCACCGTCTCCGTATTGATGGCGTCCATGGTAATCTCCTGGCGCAACTTTCCGTCCTCTATCTCCAGCTTCAAAAAATCTACCCTGGCTCGTTCGTAGATCTCATGCTTTCTCTGATACTCTTCTGCCAGGGCAATGCCAGAAATAGTCACTCGTAACGACGTGTTTTCTTTGTCATAACTTGCTATCACCGCAGCCAGCTTTTCTTCCAGGCTCTCTCCGTGAAGCAGGACGATCTCTTTCTTCGCAAAATGAATCACGCTGGTAAATATTTGTTCCGCAATGATCTGATTTTTGTCAATTGCCTCAATTAGAAACACAGAACCAGGCGCATTGTCTGCAAAATCCGTCTGCTGATGCGTGCCCGCGTTAAAAATACGCTGATCCCTGATCTTTTGACCCTTTGGCTCTGGAACATGCGTATGCCCCAGCAGCCATAAATCCATGTCACAACGATTTAGCTGCTCTTTTGTCATATAATAATATTTTTTTTCCTGATCATAAGAAAGTCCTTCTAGGGCGCCATGGGCAATGCCGATATTCCATTTAGCAGAATCCCTTCCCTGACATCTTTTGAGCCAAGACAGAGCGTTATCCTTGGAGTAACGGTCTTTACAGATACAGGGATAAAAAACTGCTTTTCCGCTTTCTTTCACATAGGGCTGCTGCTCTGTAAGCAGAACGGTATTTTCTCTGGCATGACTTCGGAACGTATTCCACAGATGGTCCTCATCTCCCTCATAATAGTCATGATTACCAGGAATTACTAGAACCGGACATGCACATTCGCCAAGTATGCCGCAGACCATCTCCTGCAATTTCACAGAAATAGCCTTCTTGTCATACAAATCTCCCGCCACTACAAAGTAATCACAGTTTCTTTCATTCGCCAGGCGGACCGCGTATACTAGCGCATCCAGCCTCGCCTGCCGGTATCGTTTTGCAATTTGGGGATTTTCCTGCTCCTGCTTGCTATATTCACGCCCAATATGAAGATCGCCCGTATGCAGTATTTTCAGCATCACTCATTCCTCACGCTTTCCTTAAGACAAATTATGATCCAGCTTTTTTTCAAACTCCGCCTCTGGCACAGGCCTGGCATAGCGATAACCCTGTGCAACATAAGCGCCGATTTCCTGCATCAGTTCCACATCCTTGTCGGTCTCCACTCCTTCGCACACAATCTGAGCATCTAGTTCCTGCGCCAAATTAACGATGCTTTTCATAATTTTAATCTGGCGCCCTCTGTCCTTTTGGTTTAAAAGAAAAGAACGGTCCAGCTTGATAACAGAAGCCGGAATCTGCTCAAAAATGCCCAAAGAAGAATATCCAGAGCCAAAATCATCAATGGAGAGACGGACCCCGCGGTCACGCAGCATGTCAAGCGTGCCCTTGACCAACTGCTGTTGTAATTCTTCCACTACAATCGTCTCCGTAATCTCAACTTCGATCAATTCCTTGGGAATCTGATACTTCTGAAGAACCGCTTCAAACTTCTCTGGAAAATCTGGTTTGATGAAATGCATTCTCGAAAAATTGCACGAGACGGTGACTACCCTCTTTCCTGCATCCATTCTCCGCCGCAGCATTCGGCAGGCGCAGTCCAATACGAAGAAATCAATCTCCGTCACCCTGCCAGTCTGTTCGTAGTAGGGCACAAAAAATCCTGGAGACCTCACAGCTTTGTCAGCCGAAGGATCTAGGAATCTCACCAAGGCCTCCGCTCCAATGACCTGCTCGCTGCGGATATCTACTTTGGCCTGGTAGTAAGTCACAAAATCCTGATCTATATCTGCCGATTCCAAAAGCTTTTCTCGCTCGTGGCGCTGTTTTAACATATTCTTTAAACTCTCATCATAAAATATTACATCGCTGAGACGGCTTTCTTTTACAAACTCCAGCGCCTGCGTCGCATAGTTCACTGCCAGCCTCAAATCATCGCTATCCTGCGGGACCAGATAAACCCCCATTTGAATCGTCATATGATTATCCGTCTCCAGATAAATATGTTCCTCAATCGTGCTCTCTATCTCCCGAAGCCTCTGAAAAAACTCCTCCGGCTCCTGATAGGCGAGCAAAAGCACAAAACGGTCGCCCTGGCTTCTGGCACATATTTCCGTATTTTTATCCAAATTCTCTTTTAGGTGCCTGGCAGACGCCCCCAACAATTTCTGTCCGGCATTCCATCCATAAATGATATTATAGCGCCGGAATTGCGAGATATTCAAACATGCTACTGCATACCGCTTCTCTTTGCGTTCTGGCAAAAGCTTCATCATCCCATGATAAATCAGGTAATTCAGATTCCAAATATCCATTTCAGTGTCTTTATACATCAGCTTTTGAATCTTTTTGCTATCCTTGATCATATGGAAAGCTGCTAGCAGGACGACTACCACCACGACCACGAGCAACAAGATAATTTCAAGGCTGTGATTCCGTAAAAAACGGTCAAAGCTCATCACCGCATAGACATTGCTCTCCAGAATATATTCGCTGACTCTTCTGGCATCAATTTTTTCTATAATTTTACTTAATATTCCGCCAAGACAAACGTTGTCGCTGCGCACCGCAATTGAAATATAATGTTCGCCGCTTAATACGCCTTTGACCTCCATATCGCTGTATGAAAGTTCTGTTCCCATCAAATATTCTGACAAATAACCATCGCACAATACTGCGTCTGCCTTTCCTTTTGAGACAGCATCCAGACATTCCTGCTGCGTCTCATAAATAATCAGCGATACCCGTTCTAAATCAAAGTCCCTGTCCGCCTCCTCCTCTAAATAAGCTACGGTTGCCAGCGTTTCCACCTTGCTTAAGTTTCCTTCTTCTTTCATCGCCACAATCAAAGGAATTTCTGCATACTCCCGAATCATGGTAAATCCCTGCTGGTTTAATTGTTCCTTGGTATCCGTGCAATAAGAGAGCACGTCCACAGTTCCCTCTTTCAAAGCGTCGCTTGCGTCCTTGGAATTGTCAAATTTTTGATACTCAAGGCATAGCCCTGTGGATTTCAATCCATTGTCTAGCAGCTCTCTTGTAAGCCCTTTGCACGCCCCATTCTCCTCATAGCAAAATGGATAGTGACCGTCAAGATAACCCACTACAATCTTTTTCACATCTGCAATATAAGATTTTTCCTCTGTCGTGAAAACCACGGTCTTGTCCAGCTTGCTCTGATAAAATTGATTCATCAACTTTGTTTCCAGCTCAGGCTGGCTGATTTTCAAATCTGCAATTGCCTGATTGAGCTCCCTGGTTACATCGTCGTTGCCTTGATATGTAATATAGTAAAACGGCATCGGGGCAAAGCGCCCAATCAGGCGCTGCCCCTCCCTAATCTCTGTAAACGTATGAATATACGCGTCAATTTTCCCGCTCTCTAACGCTTCTTGAAGATCTGCCGTGGTATCATAAATGACAATATCTGGATCACTGACCCCATGATCTCTAAGATACTGCAGAAATTCGTTTTTACGCACATAAGTCTTCACCATTCCAAACGTAGCGTCTTTCATGGCTTCAAAATCCTCATAAGCCAAATCACTGTCACTCTTAGAGGCGATCACCCCAAACGTATACCCGCTGGGAAGCGATGCATACTGATATACCTTTGAACGCTCCTCAGAAAACTGTGCAGACCCCACCAGATCCACCTTTTTTTCCGCCAAAAGCGCCAATGCCGCATCCCAGCTGTCGCATTCGACATATTCTATCTTCCAGTTCGCAAACTCGCATAATGCTTTCAGATACTGCACATCCATGCCGTCATAGCTTTGCGCTCCTGTCTTAACATGGTAGCCATCCATGGGGAAGAACGCAACCTTCACTGTCCGCTTATCCGCTGCTTGCGCCAGCGTCGAGAGGCAGGACCATGCCGCACAGAGCATCACAAGGCTTAAGAGAGCAGCCAAGAACTTTTTTCCTTTGTGTATAGATTGACTTTTGATATCACCACGCCCCATTCCATTTTCAAACCCTGATATCGTTGTTTTTTGAAGCGGCTATCTTTCTGCTATGACATCTTGCATCTCATATCTTCCAGCAGATCTTCCAGCAAGATATTTTGCTGCTTCCACTGCCCCTTTGGCAAATACAGCTTTAGAATATGCGGTATGTTTAAACTCTATCACCTCGTCTGTTCCTGCAAAAATCACTTCATGCTCTCCCACGATGCTGCCGCCGCGCACCGCCTGAATTCCAATCTCATATTGTTCACGCTTTTTTCTGTCTGGGGTCCTATCGTACTTATAAGAGTATGCATTCTCCAATGCCTCATTGATAGAGTCAGCAAGGGCAAGGGCTGTTCCGCTAGGTGCGTCCACTTTCTGGTTATGGTGCTTTTCTACAATCTCCATGTCAAATCCTGCCGGAGCTAATATTTTAGCGGCTTTTTGAAGCAATTCCATCAACATATTGATTCCCAGAGACATATTGGCAGACTTTAATATCGCAGTCTTTCTGCTGGCTTCCTCCACTCTGGCAAGCTGTTCTTGGCTCAGGCCCGTGGTACACAACACCACTGGAAGTTCATGAGCAACACAGTAATCCAGCAACCCGTCTACTGCCGATGCTGACGCAAAATCTACCACTACGTCCGCTTCCACATCACACTCTGTGATATTCGAAAATACGGGATAATCGTTCTCAATGCCCTGATAAGGATCCACTCCCGCTATAATCTCGATTGCATCATCTTCTTTACAAATGGCGCTAATCACTCTGCCCATTTTCCCATTACAGCCATGCATAATCATCTTTATCATTTCCGCTTCCTCCTCTGGCGTATTAAACCGGCATTGGCACAGAAATGCCAAAATCCTGCATAGCCTTGGCAAGCCTCTTTAAATTCTCAGGTTCCATTTCGCTAAGCGGAGCCCTGAGGGGACCTGTCTTCCATCCCATTAAGTTCATAGCTGCTTTTACCGGAATAGGGTTCACCTCGCAAAACAGCGCATCCACCATCGGTATTGCTTTCCACTGCATCGCAAGCGCTTCCTTTTGCTTGCCGTTAAGATAATTCATCACCATGTCGTGCATGAATTTGGGCGCCACGTTAGAAAGTACGGAAATCACGCCGATTCCGCCACAGGCAAGCAGCGGTATCACCTGTCCGTCCTCGCCGGAATACAATTCAAAATCACCCTGGGTCTGCTCCATCAGCCTCAATGTATAGGAAATATCTCCCACCGCGTCTTTCATTCCCACAATATGTTCCACATCTCTTGCCAAAACTGCCGCCGTATCCGCTGCAATTTTACAGCCGGTCCTGCCTGGGACATTGTATAGGATGATCGGAATGTCCACGCACTTAGCAATCTGTGTATAATGGCTAATCAATCCTTTCTGCGTCGCCTTATTGTAATAGGGCGTCACAATCAAAAGCCCGTCTACGCCTGCCTCCTGTGCCCGCCGGGACAAGTCGATTGCAGTCCTGGTACAGTTAGAGCCTGTTCCGGCAATTACCGGAATCCGTTTATTGACAATAGATACGGCAGCACGGATCACTTCCAAATGCTCATCTTCTGTAAGCGTAGACGCTTCCCCTGTAGTACCTGTGATAATAATGCTGTCTGTCTCATTCTTAATCTGATCTTCCAAAAGCTCTGCTAACTTATCAAAATCCACTTGCAGATTTTCTTTCATCGGCGTCACCAGCGCAACGCCTGCTCCCTTGAAAAGCGCCATATTATTTCCTCCTTAAACATAACTAATTTCTTATAATCCTGCCCAGAGGGCTTGTTATCCTGTTAGGATTAAGCATTTTGCCCTCTAAACCCTATTTGGATATTTTGTTGAAATTATCTATAAGACAACAAGAAGCCGACTACTGAGCCGGCTTAATTCCTGAGAACATGCAGAAAGCTTTCTGCACAACAAATCTTTGATAGCGCCCCATCCATATCAGATGACAGTCATAGGATTATTCACCCTATGCCCAAGAATCTCTGTGCAGGAAATCAATTCTTTCGGCGTTCCTCCCTTTCACTTACCATCCTCTGTGCCTGCCACATCCGATAAGCTACTTATGATTCACGCAACCTCTATCCCTTTACTATTCAACTACGTTCAATATAGCATTTTCTATCTGCAAAGTCAAGGGTGAAGAAATGGTTCTTTCCATATCTTCCGCCATTCCAGCTTGATAGCCTGACAAGGCAAGCATTTGATCAGCTCTCATGAATCTCGTAAATATTTCCAACATATTTACGCAGCATGTCGCTCATCACTCTCCCAGTAAATATGATCCTGGTATCCTCAGATTTGGCGTTCATCAGTGCGTCCAGATCCTGCTGGGATATCATATGATTGTCCAAAAGTCCCAGAAATTCATCCAAAATCAACAGGTTGCACTCTCCTGTCACCAATACCTTCCTGGCAAAATTAAAGCCATTGCGGATATTCATTTTCTCTTCCTGCTGCTCCTCCCCAGACAGCTCTGAAAAATTCTTCTCTGATCTTGCAAAACTAAACATACGCATCTCTGGTTCTAATCTGCGCAAAAACTCCAATTCCTCTTCCCTCTTCCCTTTCAGGAATTGAATCATGATAACGCTGTCTCCCTGACTTGCCGATCGCACTGCATATCCAAGCGCTGCTGTCGTCTTACCTTTTCCGTCTCCGCAATAAACAGTAACCTTTTCCTCACACATGCCGTTTTCCTTTCTCTTTTAAAGCCCATTTTAAGATACCACAAACCCTTGGAAAATGCAAATCTTAGTCAAAATTCTGCTGTCAATCATGGTTTCTAGAGCGTGTTTGATCTGGTGTTTTGGGACCTTTACTCCAGATATTCGACTTTGCTTACTGATACCTCATAAGCAACCCTGTGTTCTACTTCCGTCTCAGAAAGTTTTTTTACATACTCCCTGCTTTGAATTCTTCCATATACTTGGACATGACCGCCAATTTCAAACCCTGAAGCATATCTTGCATTTCTGCCCCAGCAGATACATGGTATGTAATCTGATTTCCCATAAGAGCGGTTCACTGCAATCAAAAGATCTGCAATTTCCCGTCCCAGCGGCGTCTTCCTGTAAATAGGCTCTTTGCAGATATAGCCGTCTAGGAAAATCTGATTGCTTTTCTCACCTTCGGGAATTTCATCCACAAATTCAAGCTCGCGCACAAAAACAGACAGAACCAGGCGGTTTTTCTTCTCCTCATGCCGGTTATAAGAACGAAACTGACCGTCCACCCGGATATACTGTCCGATATAACTGCACTGGGTATCAATGAGCCGTTCTGAAATCATCATAGGAATGATATCTGCAAAATTACTGAGCCGATTCACAGATACCTCTACCATATAAAACCCTTCTCCAAATACTTCGTGGCTGTATTGGAAATCAGAAACAATTTCCCCCGTAATGGTTACCTGGTTGTTTTCAAATATTTTATCTGCCATGAGTGTTAGTTCCCCTTTCGTATATCGATGGCATATCGATGAAGTGAAATTTTTCTAAAAGAATATCATTGCCCCTCTGAAAATATACGCAATTCCTGTCGATAGTATTCTGGCTTTACGAAATCACAAATTCACGGTATAATGTCCAAGAAAAGCTGTATGCAGCGCCAGAATTAACAGCGGAAAAGCCGCTTTCAAAAGACACGGCAGACCTCGATTCCTGGTCTTTCAAAGTCCAGGATAAGACGGCTTTTAGATTCTGGTTCTACGCTGTGCCACATATGCATGCTTTGACAAAAAAAGAAAGAGGTAATGAAAATGGCGCAAAACCCAATTGTAACATTTGAGATGGAAAACGGGGGAATTATGAAAGCGGAACTATACCCCGAACTTGCACCCAACACGGTAAATAACTTTATCAGCCTTATCCAAAAAGGATACTATGATGGTCTCTGCTTTCACCGCGTAATCAAAGGATTCATGATTCAAGGAGGATGTCCTGACGGCACTGGAACGGGAGGGCCCGGCTACTGCATACGGGGCGAATTCTCTCAAAATGGATTTGAAAACAGTTTGAAGCACAGCGCTGGCGTTCTCTCTATGGCGCGCACCATGGTTCCAGATTCCGCTGGTTCCCAATTCTTCATCATGCATCAGGATTCCCAGCATTTAGACGGAGCTTACGCCGCTTTTGGAAAGATTACCGAAGGCATGGAGCAAGTAAATAAAATCGCTGAAACCGCTACAGACTTTTCTGACCGCCCTATGGAGCCTCAGATAATGAAAGCCGTCACCGTAGAAACCTTTGGCAAGTCATATCCTGAACCGGAAACCTGCTAACTAAAATCTTTCAAACCAGGCTTCAGCCATGGTTCCTGCCCCGGTTTCCGCCGGGGCAGACATTCTGGCTCTCTTTATTGCGCCAAGCCTGCCAGTTTCAGGATCAGATCAACCGTCCGCACCAGCTCCCTTGAGAATTCCACATTCTTTCCCAATGCCTCTTGCTCCAGGCAACGCTTCACGCCATTTAGAAGCTTGCCCTTTTGGCTCGCCGCCTGAAGCCAGGGATTGTAAGGCACCGCCCCAAGAAGTTCCTCCTCGACACGATAAATACGATAAAGATTTCCCCTGTTATACAAGGCATCCTCAAAATAATTTCCTAGAAGTAAAAACGGCTTTCCAGGATATTTGCGGGGATTGCGATAAAAATTCCTAATTTCCGGATTCTCCTGATTGATGTTAAGCACACAGACGTCGGCTTCCTTTAAGACTTTCTGTGCATAATCATCTTTCCTGCTTCCACAGTCAATAAATACTACGTCAAAACATGATTCCACAGCATCCAGCACTCTGCTCATGCGCACAAAGGAACCGTCCTGCCTCCACCATTCCCGTTCTGTCCTCACGCTAGAAGGCAGGCAATACATCCTGTCTTTGACAACTTGGCGCATATTCGCTTTCAAGACCGTCTCTGTGAGCTCTTCACGCTGCTTAAAAAGCAGGCAATCCAGCCCTGTGACAGTAAAATATTCCTGTGTCTCGGCTGCCAGAAAAGATTCTTCCATATGCCCCAGGCTAAGTCTTTCCATCTTTGAAGCAAGACCCTGCGTATCCAGCAACCCCCTCTCTAGCGCCTCATTCCGATACCCTCCTGAAACCACTGCGGCTGAAATGGGATGCTTTATCACTGACGCACATGCAATCACAGACAAATTAAACGTTGTCCCTGCTCTTTTCTGTTCGCTCCAAAACGCTATTTTCATTGAACCCTCTCCTTAATTGGACGGAGGGAAATCAACACTCGATATAATAAGAATTTTCTATTCCATTCACTTTATCTTTGGGATTATTGCACGGATTTCGTGCTGACCGATAGGTAATTATAAGTTCAAACATTCAACAAAAGATGCGTTCATTATACAAAATCTTCCACAAAATGTAAAGCCCTATTTTAGATTTTTCTATCAAGCTCTTACTACCAAGGTATCATAACCTTCTTGACGAAGCTGATCCTGAAGATCTTTGGCATCCTCCAAAGTCGCTTCCCGTCCCACTACCACGGCGTAATAAGGCTCATCTCTTCGTACCGTTACAAAATATCCCTGGCTTTCCAATTGTTCCTTGAGATATTCGGCATTGGATTCATGGCGAAACAGTCCCACCTGCACCCCATACCGGTTTGCAGACGCATCTATGGGAATCGCTTTCTCCACGCCCGTGACAATGGCGTCTACCATCTCCCCAAAGCGCTGGTCAAACATTTGGTTATCCATGTCGTTATTGATAAATCCAAGTTCCATCAGAACTGCCGGCATCTGGGTTCTTCGAAGCACCACAAGCCCCGGACGTTCCACGACTCCCAAATCCTTAAATCCAAAATCTACCAGTTCCTGATTAATGATTTCTCCCAGCCGTTCTGCTTCTGTATCAGCCGCATAAACAAGCGCCTGGGTCCCGTTGTAAGTATTTGGGATAGTTCCTGAGTTGCGGTGAAAAGAAATAAAGTAATCTGCGCCAGAGCGATTTGCAATCTGTGCTTTTTCAAAAGGGGAATCGTAACGGTCTGTCGTCCTGGTATACAAAACGTTATATCCTGCATCTTTAAGCTTCTGCCCCACTGCAAGAGCAACCTCAAGCGTATCATCCTTCTCTTTTCTGCCCTGGAAAGAAGCTCCATTGTCGTAACCGCCGTGTGCTGGATGTTATATGCGCAAATATTCCGTGTTCTTCTCAAAATCGCTTGTTTTGAGGATTTCCATATGTTCTTAATTTTAAAAGTCTTATCAACCTTGCGTTCTTTCCTAGATGAAAAACAGATTCCAAATGCGCTCTATTTAAACCGCTTTGTTTTCCTGATATACATTAGAAAACAAATGTTCCAATTGATTTCCAAAATTGTATCTAATTTTAATTTTGTGGTCTTCATACACAACAATCTGGTCTATCATCTCCACAATCATGTCTCTGTCCAGTTTTTCAATATCTTTCATCTCCAGCAGCCTTTTCAGCCACGGCGTCTGAAACATGCCCTCCGTAACGCTTTCTTTCATTTTTTCTTCCAGTGTCTTGATCTGCTTTTTATAAAGCTCTTCTTTTTTCAGGTAATCTTCACGGTAAGTCAAAAATTCTTCTTTTGAAATCATTCCCTCCTTATAATCTTCATAGGCTGATTTCTTTAATTTCTGCATCCTCCCTAATTCGCTTTTTACTCTCATAAGTTCTTTCTTCGCAGTTTCTTCCACTTTAAAATCAGGAAAAGGCGGACTTTCTATAAGCCTTTGCAGATCATCAACGTTTTGGATTATCGCTCTTAAGTCATTGAGCACAATCTCTTCAAGGACATAAAGCGGCAGCGTATGCGGCGTACAATACTCTTTCCCGTGGCGCTTATATGTCCCGCAGTAAAAAGAATATGCTTTTGTCCCATCTGCACGTTTCCAAGAATTTTTCATCATCGCCCGGCCGCAGTCCGCACATATGATAAACCCTGCAAAAATGTTCTTATTTTCTTTCAAGTTCATATCCCTACGCCTTTTTGACAAAAGTTTCTGTGTCTTTTCCCAGGTTTCTAGGTCAATGATTGGCTCATGCGTGCCCTTGACCACGATCCAATTTTCTTTCTCCACCAGTTTCTGCCTGCTTCTCATGCGCTGGTGTTTTTTGCCCTGCACCATGTTTCCCCTATACATCTCATTCTTCAACATGATGTTGATCGTGGAATATGTCCAGTAAGAGGTGCTTTCGAGACGGTTACAGTTCTTGTAGTTCTCACCGTTTGCCAATTTATACTCGGACGGGCAAAGGATTCCTTGGGCATTTAAAAGCTTGGCAATGCTCTGTTTTCCCATTCCTGCTACATATAGGCGAAATACTTTCCTTACCACCTCTGCGGCGTATTCGTCAATGATAAGCTTATTCTTGTCTGCGGGCGATTTCTTATAACCATAACTGGTGAAAGAACCTATAAACTCACCTGCTTTCTGTTTTGATTTTACCGTCGCCTGGATTTTTTTTGAAATATCCCTTGCATACTGTTCGTTAAAAATATTTTTAATCGGCAAAAGCATGTCATACGCCTGCCGGACGCTGTCAATCCCGTCTGATATGGAGATAAACCGCACCCCTAATTCTGGAAATACACGCTCCAGATATCGCCCAGTATCAATATAATCCCGTCCAAACCTGGATAAGTCCTTTACAACGACGCAGTTCACCTTCCCTTGTTCTATATCTGCAATCATTCTCTTAAAACTGGGACGGTCGAAACTAGTGCCTGTATACCCATCGTCTACATAGACGTCATAGATGATAAGATTTTCCATTTTTGAAACATATTCTGTCAAAAGCTTCCTCTGATTCCCTACGCTGTCACTTTCTTCTTTGTCGCCGTCCTCCCTTGATAACCTGATATAAACAGCCGTGTAAAATAATTCTGATTTTTTCATTTCCTCACCTGTCCGGCTGCTGTACCTGTAAACAGCATCATGCCATAATTTGTTTTCGAATTCATTTCTGCGTCTGCCTCACTTTGCAATGCCTTCTTTTTCAACATCCTGGTTCCGATGGGCTTTCACAATGCGGATCAGCAATTCTTCTACGGAAAATTTTGCTAAAAATTCTCTTTCCACTGTATATTGAATTGATTCTTTCCCTTTCAACTATGGCTGTCCTCCTGCTAAAATCATTGTTTTTTCAAGATATGCATGTAGGCTTTTCCCATATGAATCACCGACCGCAACACTAAGAAATTATTTCTTGAATTTCCGCTTTTTTGGGGCTGTCGCAGGAATAAATGCGGAAACTCAAAAAACTATTTTCCTTTACGAATGGATTTAAATATTATAAAATGAAAGTACACGATGCAAAATCAGTGTCCCGACAGGAGGAAGCTATGAACCAAGCGAGAACATTACGCCTTTTTTATCCGATATTAATATTTCTTTTTTCTGTGTTTCTCGCACTCTGTTTCTGTCTTTCTTTGGTCCACGCATCCACAGATGTAACTGCCGATACATGGTTTTTAGACGACATCCAGGCAAAGGATGCATGGGTGGCTTTGTCAGAGCAACAGCTTGACGTTTCCATCCCCGTCATTGTCGCCGTGATTGACACAGGTTGCGATTACGACCATCCTCTGATCAAACATGCTCTTTGGCATAATTCTGCAGAAATCAACGGCGTTCCTGGCGTGGATGACGATGGAAATGGATATGTGGATGATTTCTATGGCATTGATACTTATCATCATAACAGCGATCCTTTGGATGATTCTGTAAGTACCATTAAGGGACACGGGACTCATGTTGCAGGCTGTATCTTGCAAACTGCTGGCGTAACAGAATCATCAAACCCTTTTGGCATACAGCTTATGATCCTCAAAGCCGGAGACGCCTACGGTAATTTCCATGCCGCAGATGTCGCAGAAGCCCTGCGATATGCTGCAGACAATGGCGCATCAGTGATCAATCTGTCAATCAGCGCTCTTACCTATCCTTCCATTTTAGAAGAAGCATTAGAATATGCCGCAGAATCAGCAATTCTCGTGGCATCGTCCGGCAACCAGGGATTGCCCACTTGCGATTCAAATTATACAAGCTGCGGTAATTACTATCCTGCCGCCTATCCCTATGTAACAGGCGTCATGTCCTATGGAAAGCAACATCAGCTTTCCTCTTTTTCTAATTGGGACTTTCAAAGCGGCAGCGAGCCAAAATATGAAATTGCCGCTCCTGGCGAAAGCATCCTCTCTTGCACTTACAATGGAGCTAATAAAATTATGAATGGAACTTCGATGTCCTCAGGAATCGTATCTGGCTGCGCCGCGCTGCTCGCCGCAAAATATCAGTCTTTGGGGCTTTACAGCCCAAAAAATTTGACCGCTCATCTGATGAGTTGTGGTGAAAATGATATCATGTTTACAGACCTTTATGGCAAAAACCATAGATTCCGGCGCATCAACTTACATAAGCTCCTGACCACTGAGCCACAGCCAAATCTTGTTCTGGGCAACTACTCGATAAAAAAGGACGATACAAACGCTTATAGCCTGAACTATAAAGTTACGAACCGGGGTTGCCTGGCTAAAAACATCAACATTACGATTTCCTCTGACACGCTGAATATAGATTCCAACTGCGGCATACAAGAACTTGAGACTTTTCCTGGGCTTTCAAGTTACAATGGCACTTGCTTTTTTTCCATGGAAGAGGGACTTGATCCTGCTTTACCACAGCAAATTCAGATAGAGATTTCTTATCAAAATGGAGCAAACCACTCTGATACCCAAATCTTCTCCTGCCAAAAGGAATTTCTTGTCACAGCAGAACATGACCCCTCCCATACTGAAAAAGTGATTCCTCTGTTGGGCATCACAGTGTCCGCCTCCCATCTGCTTACTATGAAAGCGGGAAGCAGTTTGCAGCTTGCTGTCTCCTATATCCCTGCCAACACTACGGATGACAGATCACTTATCTTTCACAGCAGCAATCCCCAAATCGCAGAGATCGATCACAATGGCACTATTCACGCCAAAAAGAGCGGGACAGCTACCATTACCGTCACCTCCTCCAAACAACATATACGGCAGGTTTCCATCCTTGTCTACAACGAAGCAACAGACCTTGTGCCAGAGACGCCCTCAAAACCACCTGCGCTTTCACAAGAAAATAACTCTGCACAAATTAAAAAAGGCGGCACTTATGCCATAGAAGGATTCAAATACAAAGTCACCAACGCAGCGACAAACGGAACTGGAACAGTGACTCTTATGAAAACAACTCAAAAAAAGGCGTCCTTGTACTCTCTCTCAGTAAAAAATACTGTTAAAATCAAGAACGCCAGATTTCAGATTACTGCCATCGATAAAAAAGCTTTTAAAAATTGTAAGAATTTAGAAACTGTGCGCATTGCAGATACGGTAAAGACACTTGGCAGCGAATGTTTTTCCGGATGCACTTCGCTGAAACGTCTCACCATCGGCACTAACATATCGAAAATCTCTGACCGTGCATTCTACAACTGTAGAAAACTGCAAAAGATCACTATAAAATCAAAGAAATTAAAATCAATCGCAAAAAATGCATTTCGAAACATTCATCCCAAGGTCAAAGTATATGCGACAAAGCGCCTTGTAAAATTAATCACAAGGCGCTGACATTCCCTCTTTCAGCTCTGCTTAAAGTTGAGGCGCAGTTGATGACTATCATGAAGCATCTACTCTTTGCCGTTTCACCAGATCTGCAAAAAAGCCATTTTCTTTCAGCAAATCGTCATAAGTCCCATCCTCCACGATATGTCCGTGATCCAATACGACAATTCTGTCACACTGCATTATCGTTGACAGACGGTGCGCTATCACAATTCTTGTGCAATTCAGGTTTCCCAGGGCTTCTGAGACCTGCTTTTGCGCAATATTATCCAAAGCGCTTGTCGCTTCATCAAACAACAGCACTTTGGGCTTAGATGCCACCGCCCTGGCAATTAAAAGCCTCTGCTTCTGCCCGCCAGAAAACCCGCCTCCTCCTTCCGAGACAATGGTATTCATCCCCATAGGCATGCTGCGAATATCTTCCGCTATTCCGGCAATCTTTGCTGCCTCCCACGCCTGCTCCATAGTTGGATTTGAAGATGAAATTGTAATGTTAGAAAATATATCCCCTTGAAATAATTTACCATTTTGCAATACCACGCCCATAAACTTCCGCAAAGACTTTAAATCCAGACGGCTTAAATCCTTGCCATCAAAATAGACGTCCCCCTTAAGAGGCTTTTCAAATCCCAGCAAGAGACGCATTAACGTAGATTTTCCAGACCCTGTCCTTCCAACGATGGCTACGTACTGTCCTGGACAGATTTTTAGAGAAAGGTTATCAAGAATAAGGGGCATGTCCTCTTTATAGCGAAAAGAAACATTATTTAATTCGATGCCGCCACTTAGACTCGTCACCACCTTTTTTTCCTCCGCCACTTCTGGAATCTCTTCTAAAATTGGACGGATTGTAAAAAAAATCGCATAAATTTCTGCAAGAATCCCCGAAGACTCGATCAACAGGGAAAAGCCGCCAGTCAACATAGAATATGCAACTGTAAATGAGATATAATTTGCTGGCAAGATCGCTGTTTGCATCCCTTTGATATAAATTAAAATCGAGCCTGCGAGAGCTATCGCTTTTAATATTACAGATTTTACTTTTAGGAAAACTGGCGGATCATATTGCAGTTTCGCTGCCTGCTGATACTGTTTTGCCCATTTCGCAAACGCCCGCTGCTCCGCCCCTGCCAATTTAATTTTCTGAATGCCAGAAAAAATAGAAAAAACAATGCCGTCCTCTTTCGTTGAAGCATACGCCTTTTCTTTTGCAATTTTGATTTCCATCAGCGAAAAAAACACTGCGCACAGAGACGACAACGCCAAAACAAACAAAACTGGCATCATCAATGCTTTGGCATATGCGTCAATTTGAAACAAATAGATCATCGATAATGCCGCCGAGAGGACGACTGTCAGTAAAAAATCCACAATCATGCCGCATAAACCATTGATATCCTGCATCTTGCCTGCAAGCTCTCCTGGACTGTATTTCTGAAAAAAAGCCGTCGGCATGGAGAGCAGGCGCATCATAGAAGCGCTTGTGACGGCAACATCCATTTTTATCTTGATCTTTGCCAACGTAAGCTGTTTGACAGCTGAAATCATAGCAATAGCAATTGCGGACCCGCTCAGCAGAATTGCACAGGAGGCAGGTATATTCGTGCTCCTATTGCTGATGGCGTTGACAAAGATCAACTGGTTCGCACAGGGTGTCAAAAGCCCAAGCAACGCCACTGTAAACATTGCCAATGCAATTACTGCAAAATCCGAAAAGGATATTGTCTGAAAAATATAAGACAAAAGCCCTTTCATTCCCACTGCATTTAAGGGCAGCGGTCGGTAAAAACAAAAAGCATCCGCCGAAAACATCTGCGCATTTATTGCCGTTACCCTAATTTTTTGCCCCGTTTTCTCATCCCGCGCCTCATAGCCGCCTTTTGCCGGAAGAAACGCAACAGCCCGCCCGCTCTCTTTATAGGAGCCAAGCATTGCCCCCATTGCCGCCTTATGCCAATTCCCCGTCAGCTTTACCTTTCGGCACATAAAGCCGAACGGACGCAAAAGATACTCTAGCATATCGTTCATCTCTTTGAGACTGTCAGGAATCTCCTGCGGCTTTAGATGATAGAATTTTAAAATTTCGTGGATTGCCCCTATGACAGCCTTACGATCATCCTGTATAAAAAACGCGGCGCTTCTGCACCCCAAAACGACGTTTGACATTTCCATCAACGCATCCGAAAAGGCCTCCTTGTCATTTTTGATTTTTTCCTTTATCTGTTCATCGAACCAGCCCACGACTGCCTCCTTTATTCTCTCATTAGCAGTTCTTTGTAATGCCCGCCCTGTGCCATCAGTTCCAGATGCGAGCCACGTTCCACAATTTTTCCGTGCTCCATTACAATAATTTCATCGCAATCACGTATCGCTGAAAGACGATGCGCAATGACAATGCAGGTAATTCCCCTCTCTTTGATCGCATTTACCACATCCTTTTCTGTCTTTGCATCCAATGCCGAAGTCGCTTCATCCATAATGATAATCGCAGGATTCTGAGCAAGAGCACGGGCAATCTCCATCCTCTGCCTTTGTCCACCCGAAAAGTCTCTCCCCCCTTCTAATATCTGGTATTGATAACCACCATCCCGCTGCATGATGTCGTCGTGAATCTGCGCGTCCTTGGCAGCCAGAATCATTTGATAATCTTCAATTGTCAAATCCCACATTTTAATATTATTTGCAATGGTATCCTCAAATAAAATAATATCCTGATCCACGACTGCCAACGAACCTGTAAACACCTGTCGGTTAATTTCCGTTATTGATTTTCCATCAAACAAAATCTCTCCAGACCACGGCTGATGCAAACCGGAAATTAATTTTGAAACCGTTGATTTCCCACATCCAGAAGACCCAATCAAAGCAATGCGCTGTCCCTGTTTTATAGAAAGAGAAAAATCCGTAATCAAGGGCTCGCTTAATGCAGAATATCCAAATGTGATATTTTTAAGTTCCACCATGCCCGTCAGCTTATGATATTCCTCCGTTGCCGTATCTTCTGACTGTAGCAGGTTTTCACAATATCTTGGCTCAATCGAATGCCCCATGACGTCCTCTATGCGTTCCATATTTGTCCGCATCTCCTGAAAGCTCTGTCCTGACATGACCAGAGACTGCGCTGGCTTGCGAAAAGAATGCATAAGTCCTTGAAATGCCAAAAGCATTCCCATGGTAAATTCCCCATAGATGATAAAATACGCTCCAAGAGTCAAAATCAAAATGTCAGAAATCGTGGCCATAAATGCCGGAACCCCGCCTAAATACCCGTCCAGCTTTGCATAATTTCCACGTTGCGTATTTACAGACGCCTGTATGCCTGACCACTTTTGAAAAAATCCATGATCTGCACCGCTGGCCTTAATCGTCTCTATCATCTCGATTCCAGCGTATGTCACGCCATCCAGATTTCCCTGGTCACGCATCAGCACTCTGGTAATATTTATGCGCTTCGAAGAAATAACAGCCGCCGTCCAAACATGAACGAGAACTGAGAGCACGCCGATGCAGGTAAGCGGCAGGCTGTAGCGCGCCATAATGATCAGATAGGAAAGCATCATCACGCCATCCATGATCAAAGGCGCAAATACTCCGATCAACAGGGAGGCAATATCCTGATTTGCTTTCTGGCGCATGGCTATATCCCCAGCCATTCTCTGTGAAAAAAAACTCATCGGCAGACGCAGCACATGCCACATGAATTTTGAATTCGATACAATCGCAAACTTCCCTTGTATTTTCATCAGATACACAGAATTCAGCAATGCAATCACGATCTGCATCACAGCCAGAAACGTAATGCCAAACAAAAAAAATGACAACCATGCCTGATTTTGCCTGGTCAGAAGCCGGTCAATAAAAATTCGTGAATAAACCGGCTCTAAGATTCCAACCAATGCCGCTGCCGCAGTCGTTGCCGCTACAAACAGAAACGCTGCGCCACTCCCTTCCAGGCGCTTTCTTGCAAATTCAGCTATGCTTCTTTTTGCCCCGCCAGGTCTAAAATCTTCCCCCGGCTCAAACATCAGGCACACTCCTGTGAACATCTCGTCCAATTCCTCCACCGAAACCATCGTGCAGCCCCTGGCAGGGTCATTCAAAACTGCACCCTTACGGCAAAATCCATTTAAAACCACGAAATGATTAAATCCCCAATGAATGATGCAAGGATAACTGGCTTTCTCACGTAAGGCGGAAAGTTCAAAACAATATGCCTTTGCCTTTAAGCCGTATGCTGCCGCAGCTTGGTAGATATTTTTTGCATTGGAACCATCCCTGGAAATGCCACAGTCTTGCCTCGCCTGCTCTAACGTCACCCACCTGCCATAATATGCGAGCACCATGCTAAGGCAGGCTGCCCCGCACTCTGTCGCCTCCATCTGCATAATCATTGGAACTTTGGCAACCCCAGTCTTCTTAGGAGACGGTATGTTGGTATTTTTATTTTTCATTTTCATATTCGCAGCTTCCTTTGACTATTGTTGCAACAAATAGGAAATTGGATTGACTCGTTCTGTGACAATCGATACATGACAGATTCCTTTTCTTATATTTTCCGCGGAAATAGCGACTCTATATTTCCAATCGCTTTCCTCAACATGAAGCGCATGAGCTATCGCATCTCCACCAAGAAATTCGGCTGCTTCCGCGTATGCTTCCGGAACATTTGCAGCAAACGCCACGCTCCCATTTTGATTTCCTATGTATGCCTCCATCCCAATGGAAACGGCAGAAATTCCGGCTTCATCCAGATAACAATATACCGACGAGCCATCAGAATATCCCTTTGCCTCCATCGTAACATCAATCGTCCCTGTCACGCTCCACAAAAGCACGGATCCCAAAAGCACAAGAACTGCGCCAAGTATCAGCCACACGCCCGGCGTCACCACCTGGATATATCCATCCAGCTGTTCCGGGGAAGATACTCTGTCAATGCTTTTTTTCCGATAGATACCTTTGTCCATTTTCCCTGCCTTTCTATCTTTTAATTCTCTTTTCTGACTCCTGCGCTTTAATCCAAAAATTCTTTGCGGATGATTTTCGCAATCTTCAACGGATAGTCTTCGATCAGAAAATGACCTGCTTGGGGAATATGGTAAACCCGGAATGGCTGATGGATCCATCTGTGCCATCTGCGATATCGTTTCTGATATCCAAAAGTGACCATGTCTTTGCCGCCAAATACAAGCGTTATCTTTCCTTTGATATCCAATTCGCCCATGGTGCGAAGCGCCGCCGCACTCCTTTTGACATCCTTGCGGAACGAGTGAAGCAGTTTCTGATCCGCATAAACAGGCTTGCCTCTTATTCTTCCAAGAACCTTTTCCAACATCTGGTCTGGAACATAATCCCAAAAACTTCTCAAATTTGGAAGCGCCTCGCAAAGTAAAAGTCCCTGTAACTGACTGCCGATCTTCGCTGCAATCTGCATTGCCAAAACACTGCCTGCGCAATCGCCCAGCAAATAAATTTCTTCATAATCCTTTAACTGTTCAGATGATGCCACCGCTCTGGCAGTCATTTCTATACTTTCTTCCCAAGTATTTTTCTCATATGATAGATTCACAGAAGCCACGTCAAGCTCGTTTTTTGCAAACCAGCGCGTCAGAGGATAGATGCTAAGAGGCGTTCCGCCCGCAAATGGAACTGCCAAAAGAAGCTTCTTACTACCATGTCGTTGTAAAAACACCAATGAATGTTGTATCACCCCGCCTTCAGACGCACCGTTGAAGCTTTCCTTTGCCAAATCCCTCAAATTTGGCTTGTGATACAAAACGGCAGATGGAATGCAGATATTATAAGCTTCACAGTCTGCAAGGAAAGACAACATTGTCAAAGAATCCATCCCCGCATCCCAAAGATTATGATCCAAGTCAAGAACTCTGCTTTTCAAGTGGCGTTTTGCAAGTGATAAAAGCACTTTTTCCCTGCGGGAAAGCTCCCAGTTTTTAGAAAATGCATTTCGAACCGGTTTTTGGCAATATCTGTTCTGATAGATATATTCCAGCTCTTTTCGTCCTGCTTTTCCATTTTTCTGCACTGGAAGCTGATCTATAAATATAAACTCGGACGGAATGCTGTAATAAGCAAGATGCTTGGCTGCCTCTTGTCTCATATATTCTGGCGTGCCTTTTCCCTGGCAAAATGCGACGAGCCGGTTTCCAACCGTAAACACGAGACACTTCACGCCTGGCACTGCATGGTTGAGGCACCGCTCCACTTCCATAAGGTTTATGCGCATCCCGCGAATTTTGAGCTGTTGATCTTTTCTGCCCTCATAGTACAAAAAACCATCTTCCATAAGGACTGCTAGGTCTCCCGTGCAATATATCCTTTTTCCATCGAGAATGCCATAGCCTCCTTGATCTTTGTCAGAACCAATCCCCACCAGCGCCCCCTCCACAATCAATTCTCCCTGCACTCCCATAGGCAGCAATTGCCCTCGCTGATTCCTGACAGAAAGATTTGTAGCATAGACTGGCTTCCCAATTGGAATCCTGTTCCTGCCTTGCTCGCAGCAATAATAACTGACGTCGATCGTACACTCCGTAGGACCATAGAGATTATAAAGCTGCACCCTGGGAAGCAGCTTTTTTGCCCAATGCACAAGCTCTGCCCCCAGTTCCTCCCCTGATAATATAATATATCTTAATTTCGAAAACTCCGTTCGCTGCTTTTGCAGGAAAAAAAGAAAACGTTCAAACATGGAAGGAACAAAGTGAACCATTGTCACGCCGTTTGAAATAAGCGCCTTGATCATTGCTTTTGGACTTCTCTCCTCTCCATCCTTTAACATGCACAGGCTCTTGCCGAAAGCAAATGGAAGCACAAGCTCCCATATGGAAACATCAAAAGAACTTCTCGTCTTCTGCAGGATTCTTTCTATACCATCTGAAAAGACATGCTCCATCCATTCTAGCCTGCAGCTTAAAGAATAGTGAGAAATCTTCACTGCTTTGGGCTCTCCTGACGTACCAGAAGTATAAATTTGATAAGCTGGTAACTCTTTACAGCACAATGCTTTGACATCTTCTGCCACCATGCCAGCCTGTTTCTCACTTAACAATTCATCTGTCAGACACAATGCGCAACCTCGGCACATCTGCTCTCTGCGCTGTTCTGTCTCTTCTGGACTTATCGGGAGAAACGCATATCCTAAAAGCCACGATGCATAAATAGCTGCTGGCAGGTATGGCGTCCGGGAAAGACAAAGACCGATCACGTGCTCTTTGCCGGGATCTGCTTTTGCCGCAATTACCCCCATGACCGTTTTCACGAGATCATAAAATTGCTGATAAGAATAAGATTTCCCCTGCCATAAGACAGCCGTCTTTTGCGAATGCTTTCGCACCATGTCAAGAAACCTCTCTGGCAGAGAAAGCGTGTACTTCCATTCCGCTCCACGCTGCATGGATTCGATCTGCCGACGTTCCCTTTCCCGAAGTAATTGTATCTGGCTGCAGGGTATCTCTGGCTCGCTTAATACCTGTTCCATGAAAAAAAACGTCTTCTCCATAATCCGGCGTACTTTGCGCTCAGACAAAGCCTCTTCTTGGTATTTCACCACTACTTCAATGCCCCGACGGCTTTCATTGACAAACACCTTCATCGGCGTTTCCAAAGAGGAATTAAAAAATTCACGGCATTCCCCCTGTTTTGGCGCTGGGAGATAACGCTGCGGACGATAGGAAATCTCAATCTCAGGACGATAAGAGAAATCCTCTGTCTCAGAAGCATGAACTGCAAGCTTTTTCTTTAAATCCGCCAGATAATCTGCAGCTGAAAGTTCCCATTTGGGCTCGGTCACAAAAGTGCGCGTTTCTACTCGAAGACCTATCATATGCAGCGTATCTTTACTACGGTTCAACAAATTTCGTCCAATTGCCAAGCCTTCTGCATCCATCGCCCTGCACAGATACATTGTCATACATCCATAAATGAACGCCTCAACGGAAACTCTGTATTTACGGCAGAACTCACATATCTTTTTATATTGAAACCTTTTTTGACACCACTCTATGTCATCTGCCCTGCTCTCCCCGTCGGTGATCCATCCTGTCAATATCTCTGCCTTTGGTCTCACTGCCCGTTTTGCAAAAGATGCCATTCGGTTATTTTGATCATCTTTTTTGACATGGTTCTTGTCTGTAGCCTCTGGTTTAAACTTTGCATACTCCTCTAAAAAATGTTGATCATCTTCAAAATTTGTTCTCCCATCTAATAACTCTTGATAAATTTTTTCCTGACTCCTTGCACATAATGCCACGGCATAACCATCGGCAATCAAATGGTGGAACTTTTCAAAGATAAGGACCTTATCCTCAACACGCAGCAGCCGAAAGTTAAATAAATAACTGTCATAAGGCGGCATTGGCTCACAAATCCATGATTGCATGACAGAATCCACCTCTTGTAATGTGAGATCTGTAAAATCGTACTCCTCCATCGCATATTTGGTAATCTTGTCAAAATAAATCTTATTCTGTGAATTTACTTTGATCCAAAAACTACTGTTGCACTGCAAAAAGATCTCTATGCATCGTTGCAAAAGCTTTGTGTCATATTTTCCCTCCAAATGCAGATATCCTCCAATATTGCAGATATCCGTATTTGGATATAGTCTCTGAATCTCCCAGATTTTCTTCTGCCGTGGCAGCATCTCATATAAACGATTCATGATGCACTCCATTTCCCTTTATATTTGGAAAAGGCGCAGCAGCTCAGATTTCATCCAAGCTGCTGCGCAGACGTTCCACTAAATTCTCTGTTTTATGCTTTCTGTGATGTCATGCGTTTTTTCTTTTTTTACACGCCTTAGCCCGCCTCCTCCGCTGACTTCTGAGAGCTCTTTCAAAGAAAGTTCTTTCTCTGTGATCTGATTGTTGTCTTTTTCGTAATTTTTCATGTTCCTTCCTCCTATTTTTTCTTTATTTTCATGGTTGAGCGAATTCCTGCCTTTTTATCAAACTTCTCCTTATAAGCTTTCAGTTTGGAAGCAGGAACCTCAATAACCGCCTTTAGGGAAATATTTTTAAAGGCATTGTTTCCAACCTTAGAAACCGTTTTAGATTGAACCGTAACCAGCTTTAATTTTTTGCATCCTGCAAAAGCATCTGAAGAAATCACTTTGACATTTTTGCCTATTACAGCCTTTGTCGCTTTTTCGTAATTCTTAAATGCCCCTGTTCCAACCGCCGTCACCTGGAAGCTCTTGCCGCCAATCTTCACACTGTCTTTGATCTCCAATGTACGAGCGGACTTCCCAGCTCCTTTCGCAAGCGTCACTGTGCCTGGCTTTTTACCAGTGGGCAGCTTGGTAACTTTGTAGCTGCAGTTTGCAGCTTTATAAGTCTTGCCTTTGGAAATTGTAATTTTAAAGGTCTTTTTGACAGTACCAGTATAATTTCCAATTCCTGTGACAGTCACTTGATAACTGCCTGCATTTTTTCTGCCACTGCTGTATGTCACCTTATAATCGGAGCCTTTTACCAGTTTTCCGCCGGACTTGGTCTTTACTGTGACATCAGGTTTCTTAGTTTTACCATCATAATTATAAGAACTCTTTGACAATGTAACCGTGCAGTCTTTGAGCTTCTTTTTGTTCTCTCTTGCAGAATCTTCCACTTTGACTTCAAAGCTGTTTATGATGATTGCCTCCTCTGGCATAGTTGCAAAATTGTCTTCTTCAAAGGAACCTTCTTCCACCGTATAGGTCACTTTATTATTCGCTGGCATCAGATATGCTTTTACATGCGCCGTACCTGTTCCAACTGCCTCCACATAGCCGCTGTCATATACCGTGAGTACATTTGCATTATCCGTAGTATACATTACTTTTAGTCCTGCTGTATTTGAAGCATCATAATGTTTCTCATCATCTGTCCCCTCATAACGGCTTCCTTTGTATGCGATGGAATCCACGCTTGTATTGAGTTGTGTAATCTCGCCTTTTTTCATTGTGTAAGATTTTCCTATCTCTTCGAATGTTCCATCCATAATTGACACATCCCGAACCGCCGTCATGCGCAGCCGCTGTTCTTTGGACGCCTGCATTACAAGCTCATCTATGGCGCTTTCGCTATCCTGATTCACATATGCACGGAAAGACGTCACAGCTTCAAATTTTTCTGAATCTTCTGTAATAAATGTTTCAAACATTTCACTATAATCACCATATGCATACTCTGCAGTATAAGACGCAGATTCTCCAGGCATCAAAGGCTCTGTTGCAATTGAAGTAATATCTTTGTATTTTTGCTCTACGCCTTCGATCTTCCTTGCAATCTGAATCTTCTCTGCGCCAGATTTCCGTCTGCCGTTGTTCTGCACATGAACCCGGAATTGAATTGTCCCTCTCTGATCCTGCGTCGCTTCAAATTCCGTCACGTCTAACTGGACTGGAATCTTTTCACTGTAGCTGCCTTGCGCCAGTACCTTGCCGGAAATGTCTGTCACTTTATATGTGATGGAACATCCTTTTTCATTTTCATCAAGCGTAATCGGAAAGCTTAGAGGATATTTTGTTCCACCATAAATTTTCTGTAAATTTTCTTCCCCAGCGTCAGAAGATGCAATTTTCTGTTCACATATCTTTGTTCCATCTTCCTTTTCTGCTGTCAGCGTGAGATTCTCCAATGTCTCTACTCCATCGTTATACAACTGCATCGTAATATAGGATTCTGCTCCTGCGCTTAACTCTTCTATCTTAACATCCTGTACTTCCAAGGTAGATGTCGGGGCAAACTCTAATGCCATAAGGTTTTTGTTTACCGTGTCTTCTGTCAGAATCTCTTTTTTGATAACCGTTCCCGTCTCGTCCTTTCCTTCCACAGTCTCTACTGTGCTCTTTGCCTTAGTTGCAAGCAGTTTAAATTTGCCTTCCTCTCCCTGTTCCAGGGCAAATCCAATTGAGCCATAATTAGCGCCTTCTTCCTCTGTCACTTGGACTGGCTCAGTAAAGACTTCTTCTTTCCAGTCGTACCTTGCAATATAAATTTGTGATTCTGCCACACGATTTGCCGCATCCGTCGCTTCACTGCCCGTTGGGTCTATGCCCTCTTTTACTTTTGTGGCGCGTTTTGTCCAGACAGCATAGATATAATCATCGTCAGAAGCCACCTCATAATCTGCAATTGACGCCGGTTCTTCCTTAGATTCTTCTTCATTGTCCTCAGCGATGTCTGCCAGCCTGTCTCCTGCGACAATCACTGGAGGCAAATAAACATACTGTTCACCTTCCAATATCTCAGGGGGGGCGCTCTTGTCGATGTAATAGAACTCCTGTCCCTCAATCTCTGACTTCAAGAGACCGTTTTTCAAAACGGAGACATTCATCGCATACAACGTATTGTCTGCCAGATATGTCAGCAATGTGACATCGCCAGAACGAACAAATTTCACCTTGCTCTCTGCGAGATCCGGAGTCGTAGTCATCATGACAGGATGTGTAAACTGCCTACTTTGGTAGTCATAAATCTGCAGGAAAATATCACGGTCGTTTTCTGTCTCCTGATCACCATCATAATCCAACACATATGCGTAAAGCGCAAGCCCATTATAGGTTGCAGACTCTGATTCCAGAACAATTGGCTCATTCTCAGACATCGTTCCATCCGCATTCTCATAAACCGCATTTTCAAATGGCTTGATCTCTGGCTGCTTTGTCCAGAAACCGGAAGCATCCAGCTCTTCGTTCACAACTGCCAGCGGCGCTAGCTCTAAGAAGCGCTGTCCATACCATGCTTTCTGATAGTCTTCACTGACTCCTTCGGAGGCATCGTATGTCTCATCCCACGTTCCTGTGGCAAAGTCATATATGCGGTATGCCATCAGGCTATATGGTTTCGCAATATCGCCAACCAGGCCTTCATCGTCTCCCGACGTGCTCTCATATTCTGTCTTCGTATAGAAAAGAAGCATCTGACCTGTAGCCTCGTCATAAGAGATATGCGGTTTTACGTCCGCAATATTATCTTCCATCGTGAAATCGTCTTCCTCGTAGGAATATGGCGCAGTCTTGGTAATTTCCTGAATCTCCCCAAAGGACTTCGTCGACGGATTGAAAAATGCCCCGTGGATATTCATGGAATTGAGACTGTCAATCACCGTATCATCTTCTGTCAAGATGCGGTCTGCACTGGACCAAGCTACATAGATTCCTCTCTCCCCCAGATCAAAGACAGCAGGTTCATCGTCTAACGTGCCATCCTTTTCGATCAATTCTGGTTTCGACCATGTTCCATCACTGTAAATACTGTAATATACATGTGTGCAGTTATAGGTATCTTCTCCTGGAGTATCATCTAAAAATACTGCCATGTACTGATCATTCGGCAAGTTTACCATCTGAATATCCGGTTCCGGATTGACGGCTTCCTGCAATAGCGTTTCTGTAATTCCATTCGTGTCTGCGTTACTCTGCGCACGAAGCAATTCTTCTCCCTTCCATTCCGACCTGTTGGCACGGTACGAACGGTTGTCGATTTCCATTTCCGAGAGACTGGTATAGGTATAATCCGCATCTCCTGCTAATTCATTTATGCCGCTTGCAGCGCCAAACATATTCACAGTTGTGCTTGCCATGTTCCATTTCTTCGTAAAGAATAACACTTTCAGAGAGATATAAGCCGAAAATGTTACGTCTCCATGATTGGCTTGATCTTTGCGGGTATAGAAATTCATGTCAAAATCTGCTCTGCCGCCAACCATCAGATTCAAAAATTCAAATCCTCCCCCGGCGCTCAAATCCACATACGGAGCAATTGTAAAGATGCCATAAGCATCAAACGCTCTGTCCGCATGATTCATATTAAAGTTAAATATATCAACCTTAGCGGCGTCCTTATCCATGATATCTGAGAAGTAATACTCCTTCTTGTCATAATTCTGCTCCACAATAAATGTTGCAGCGCCTTCCCCGCCAGTAGAGAGCCCTATTATAACGGCAACACCAACCGGCGTTTTCCAAAAAATAGAAACATCCACGCCGTCTTCTATCACAGCCGCCAATGTCATGTCTTTAAAATACCATTCCCCTAGGTGTTCCGGTTCCTGAGATTTGACCATATTGAGTTCCAGTCCAAAGTTTATCTTAACGAACACCTTGCCAATCTTTGCCTTTACCTTATTCTTTGAAGAACCTTTTCCATCTTTTGTGACAGCGCCATCTGCAGCTTCTTTCTGTCTCTCTTTCTGCTCGCTGCTTGTGCCGGAATTTTTCGCAGCCTCCTTAATCGTTTCCGTAAAAGTAAAGTTTGATCCCATTCCTTTCTCAAACCCTATGCTGATCGTTTTTGTATTTCCGTCGTCTGAATTTGCAGCAATGTCATCTATATCGCCATCCCAGCCAAAATCAAACGCAGAATCAATCACGCCAATCACTTCAAGCGCTTTTTCTGCACCTCCAAAATGAAAGCTAGATAAAAAGCTTAAGATTCCCAGAGACTGTGCAAATGTAATTCCCATTTCATGCTCATAGTACGCCGTTCCATTCTGGTCCTCGAACTGGACTGTCATTGATGCGCCCGCCGGTATCTTTAAAGTCGCCGGATTAAAGTCCATCGTAAACACGCCATTGCTGCTGACCACTTCCTGTTCCGTATTATCAATCAGTGTTCCGTCTTTACGGTAAAAACGAAATACTGCCTTTGCCGCCCGCAGCGCATTATTTTTAGAATATGTCTGTATCACAAAACGATAGGTTTGATCCCCATTGGCAATACTGTTCGCTTCGATAGAGACAGCCTCTTCACCCTTTACCCGAAACGCATCGGCTCCATTAATTCCTATCGTGTCATATGCATCTAATTCATATATTCCGGCAGCATTCACAGCCTGTGTCGCTGTTACATGTAAATTATTATAGGTGACATTGACTGTCTGATTTTCTCCTGCCACAAAATCCTTGCTGGCAATGGAAAAATAACCGTCTCCGCCATGTTCCTCCACGCCGCCGAATTTTTCATCATATTTGGAAACCGTCGTCTGTCCTGCTACAGAAATCTGCGCCCCATTCACTGCTCTTACAGTTTCTTTACTTCCAAAAACGGGCTTATCGCGAAGCTGGACGATCCCGTCAATATATCCGGCATAACGATTTGCCACCGTGGGAACGAATCCATAGAAGATCAAACTGTTATCCAAGACCGGGCGGAACGAATACGCATTACCGTTGCTGGCAATGTTCACAATATTATAGGGAGCGACCACCTGTTGCTCCTTCGTCGTAAGTATTCCATCTTCATCTGCGTCTCCTGTAAAATTTTTAAAGTATGCCTTGTAGTTGTCTTCTGTTACTGCATTGAGGGTATACTCCTGATTTAAGGTGACACCTTTGATTTCCATTGGCGTTTTATAGTCGCCCATCTGAACGCTATCTTCATCTACTGTTCCGTCAGAGTTTTCTTTTTGATAAATAACAGAACCTTTCTCCTTGTCATTATTTTGAGGATCAATCTTCACCTTTATCTTTGGCACAGAATAAACAGGGCTGATATAAACGAACTCTCCTGTCGGGGAAAACGTCACAGTATTTTTAAACATCTTATTGGTAACCGCATTGGATATGCTGGATTTTGTATAGCTGCTGGCTGAGACCCTCTTCGCCTCTGACTCGATAATCGCTTGTGACTGTTCATAATAAGCATTCGCCTTTGCCGCAAGCGTATTCGCTGAATTGGCGGCATTGTGCACATATCCATCCTTATGAACGCCTAGATTAAATCCTGAGACGGAATTTCCCGTCTTCGCAATTCCTGTCACTTTGATTGTATCAAGCATCGTACAGCGCCATACTTCATTTGTCTTAAAGCCATTTGCATAAGAGCCCTTTGACGTGTCTGCATTTTGGAACATCACACGCGCTTCGTAGGGCCGGTATACTGCGCGGATCTTAAATTCGTTCCCCTTGAAGATATAGTCTTTATATGTATTTAAAAACGCTTTTGTAAGCTTTACGTCTTCCGGCGCAATCACTTTACTCCATGCCCGACCTCCTTTCTGCATCAACTGATAGCCTGCCAGATAGACATTTCCAGAGGCGCCTTCTTTTATCTGTACGCCATTTGAATTTTTGTTTGTGGAATACGTTGTCCGTAAGATCAGTTTATCGCAGGGACGGTGGATGGTAACGCTATCCTGGAATTTTCCATCACCCTTGGAAACCTGCAATGTACCAAGCGCAATAGAATTTCCTTCTTTATACTTATGTCCGAATGGATCTATTTTTGTCGCATCTGCATCGTCCGTGTATATTTTTTCCGTATACTGATTGCCGTATTCGTATTCGATTTCATTTTCTGTATATTTATCTGTATACAATGTGTTTGAAACAGTGAACTGATAACCAGGATAATGGATCGACACCCGGGTGACATATGCCGCTGCATTTTGATTTTTACTTTCTGTATGCACCTCAAGCTTTAAATTGGCATTGGTGGTTTTGTCCCCTTCCTCCAAGTTGATTGTGAATGTTTTCTGATTAAAGAAACTGTTGTCCGTTTTCACTAGCTTGTCATTTAAATACAAGTAATTCGTCCTGTTATTATAGGTTCTGTAAACCGTTTTCTTATTACAGCCCGAGCCTTGTGTTTCCTGGCATGTCGTAGAGCCTTCATTACTTCTCCATGTTATTTCAATAGACTTTGCCGTGCTTAAATCCAGACCGGATAAAATCTCCTTTCTTCCAGACCAGCCGCCCTGCCTGCCTGAGACTTTGGCGCTTACATTAAGATTTCTGACGTCATTCCATCCCTCCGCTGCATCTGCGCTCAAATCTCCCTGTGGTTCCGCTTCGGCAGACGACGCTTGATTGGTCAGCGTTACCGTGGTAATTGCCGCCCCTCGCTGCACATAAGAAGAATTTGCATCCAATGCCACTTGGAATTGCGAAGACGCAGGCGCTCCCTCATAATTCAAAAGCGGAATCTCCACCACTTGCTCAGTAACGCCCTGTGCAAACAGCACTTCTTTTTGTACTGCTTGATAGTCTGTTCCAGATACAGCCTTCATAGAGCCAGTGCCAATAATGACGCTGGCGATTTTGTCTACGCCAGATACACGCTTTACGGTAATGCGCGCTACCCCTTCCGAACGGTCTACCGTCATTTGGTTTGCCGCCATTGCAAAAACAGCCTTTTCTCCCTCGTCATTATCCTTTATGTTCAAATACGCCGTCCGGGAACCAGAGACTTCCCCGCAAGACGCATTGCCCAAAAGGAACATCACCTGTTCATCAGATTCTGAAAGATCATCGTCAATGGTGTCAATATAAATGGACTTCATGTATTCGCCTTTCTTGAAGAGGAACGTATACTCCTGTCCGTATATGTCTTCTGAAAATTGATCCAATGCTTTCTGATAATTCTCGCTCTGCTTTTCTGCACTGACTCTGTGCGCCTCATCCAGCTCCTGCCAGTTTAAGCTGTCTGTCTCTGTCCCTAGATAAGCGTCTCTTGCCTGTTTTAAAACACTTTTACTTTGTTTTTTATCTTTCAGGCCTTCCTGGACACTTTCGCTCAATGACTTTTCTTTCACTCTTTCAGTCAACGCCTTTTCTTTGCTTGCTCCCTCAGATGGCGTAACTTCCTTTTGTTTCCCTGATTTCTTTTCCTTGCCTGATTCCTCTGTCTTCTCAATTACAGGCATTTCCTGACTATAAAAATCAGTAAGTGGCTTCCCGACGCTTTCCAAAGTGCGCGTTACATGATCAGACTCTTCTACTGTCAGCAGATAATCCTCGCCGTAGGATGCAGATATATCCACTGCCTTAAAATCGACAGCGGCTTCTTGATCTGTTCCGCCCCGGCGGACAATCACAAGCTGCTGCTTTTCACCCTCTTTGACTGTAAGCTGAGTCAGAAAAAATTCAAATCTCCCTTCTGGATAGAGTTCTTGATCTTCTTTCAGCGCTTCTTTCAGCGCTTCTTTTGTGATATCGGAATCTAAGATAAAAGCCTCTTCTGCTGTCTGCACGCCTTCAGCAAAAGCAAATGGAAGATCCGAAAATACCAGCGACAGTGTAAGCCCAAAAGCTGCAAGCCGCTTTAATGTGCCATTGCATGTTCTTTTCCCCATAATATCTCCTTTCTCATGTCAGAAAATTTATCCATCAAAAAGACGGCTGCAGTCCATCTTTTTGTGAACAATAAAATAAAGAAACGCAATCACAAGCAACAAAATTGCCGCAAATTGTATGACAGAAAAACCAAAAATCAGAATCGTTCCCTGTTTATCCATCATAAACTCTGATAAAAAAATCGTAACCGAAAACTCACTGCAAAACACAGACGACAAACGCTTTTTCTTACGATATAAGACAAACAACAGCGCCAGCAGCAAAATCATACATGCCATCTCAAACAATTGTGTTGGATAAACAGAATAACTGTAGCCTGGTCCCGTCCCTTTGTCTGAAAAGTATTGGAACGCAAAGGGACCCTTGTAGAATCTGCCCATGCAGCATCCATAAGACAAGCAGGCAGCACGGTTAAAAATATGTTGAAACGCCATAAAAATACACAACAGATCCAAATAATTCTCCCACTCCTTTTTCGTTCCGCAAAATAGCAGACGATAAAGCCACGGAAAAACTGTCACTGTAAAAATAACGCGTCCAATAAAATGCGTCCCATGATCTTCTATAAAAATTTTTCTTAGATCTATTTCCACTCCATAAGAAAGTAAACGCACTAGCTTTCCTGCAAAAGAGCCTGTTTCTATCACTACTATGGAAAGAAGAAGCACGACTAGCGCCTTTTTCCATGATTTGCTCTCTCTTTTACACAAGCTAAAAAACATAAGGATGCCAAGAATGCTCCCTATATTTATAAGAAGAGAATAACTGTCCATAACATACTCCCAAAATAAAAACTTCTTTTATCAGATTTGCGTGAAGCAAAGTTCTTTTTACTTCCAGCGTAGCATAACATGCTTCGTCCGCAGTTGTTCTTTTATTCTAACATTTATACTCCTATATTGATATTTTTTCCTAAACAGTTAAAATTTTTACTTAAACGGGAATAATTTATTTACTCTGAAGGATAAGATTGAAGAAAATAACATTATCGATTGAATCATTTTAAGAGTGGATAAAAGAATCAAAAACAATATAAGCAAGACAAATTTCAGCAAGCCACAATTATTTGCGCAACTTACGTCCCCCATGCCCGGCGTCCAAAATAATAGTGGCAGCCATAGCTCCTCCACATTTTTTCTTTTATACTATGCAATGGAAATGAAACGGTTCCTATGGCCAGCTTTCTCCTCGAAGACTTGCTTTTCCCCTATTTCTCCGATAGACAGACTCTTTTCGTCCTAAAGCAATAAAATAAGACATTCGTCCTATTGTTCCATTATTTTGACAGAATTGGGGGTGTCGCACAAATATATTTACTTAGTCAAAAGGTCTTGCCGCTGATGCGGCAAAGACAGAATGCACAAAAATCACTCTGGAAAGCTAGCTTTCCAAGATGACTTTTGTGTATTTTGTTTGCATTGCTTTGCAATGGAAACCTTTTGAACAAGTAAATATCTTCGTGCGACATCCTCCTGCTCTTGAACTCTAAACCGGCCAAAATCAAAAAGTTTCCATTGACAAAATCCTCCTCTGCGTTTATAGTAAATATATAATTATTTTGATTATCAAACAATTTGAGGATAGGATAAGATTATGAGAGCAAAAATTATCGGCACAGGAAGCTGCCTGCCAACGAAAGTTGCAACAAACGACGATCTGTCTGCCCTGATGGACACCAGCGACGAGTGGATTCAAAGCCGTACTGGAATCCGGGAACGGCGCCTTGTTTCCTCTGAATCAGAAACCACGCTGTCTATGGCGGCTCAAGCTGGAAAAGCAGCGTTAACGGATTCTGGACTGCAGCCAGAGGAAATTGACCTGATTATCGTGGCGACCGTTTCCTCTGACTTTGTGACTCCCAGCACGGCGTGCATGGTACAAAAAGAACTTGGCGCTGTCTGCGCCGCCGCATTTGATATCAATGCGGCGTGCTCTGGGTTTCTCTTCGCCCTGAACACGGCAGACGCTTATTTTCAATCTGGCATCTACCAGACGGCGCTGATTATCGGCGTGGAAACCCTTTCTAAAATCATTGACTGGACAGACCGTTCCACCTGCGTCCTGTTCGGCGACGGCGCAGGCGCCGCAGTGCTGCGGGCAAGCGAACAAGGGATCATTGCCAGCCTTCAGGGATCAAACGGCGCTGGGGGCCATGTATTAATGTGCAAAAACCGCGGCAACAATAATCCTTATATTTCCACGGACGCATGTCTCGATTACTTATATATGGACGGACAAGAGGTTTTCAAGTTCGCCGTAAAAAAAGAAACGGAATGCATCCATGCGCTTTTGGCACAGGCAGGGCTAATGCCTGAAGATATCGATTGGTATCTGCTTCACCAGGCAAATCAGCGAATCATTGCTTCTATTGCCCGAAAATTAAAGCTCTCCCTGGCCAAATTCCCCTCCAACGTGGATCACTGCGGCAATACCTCCGCCGCCAGCATTCCTATCCTGTTGGACGAAGTCCACAAGGCTGGAAAATTAAAAGATGGGGATCTGCTTCTGCTCTCTGGGTTCGGCGCAGGACTCACTTGGGGCGCCGCTTTGCTGCTATGGTAATATAAAGCCGCCGTTTCAAACGCTGTCTTGCGTTTGAAACGGCGGTCTAATATAACTATAACCAATCATTCTTTTGAAAGCATCTTTGTGGTCAGGTTATGATACAGCTCTGCGGGAACAAACGCCCGGACATAAATCCCCTCTGCGCGATATTCTTCCTGCAATAGCTCCCCGTATTTGCGAATCACAGGAAGCTGTCCGCCTTGGTCATAAGGAAACATTCCCTCAAGAAGCTGCTTGTCCTCTCTCAATAATTCCTCGAGCACAGATTTCAATTCCAAAAGCCCTTCTCCATTTGCGGCAGAAATCTTCAATGTCTTGTCTGCATGGAAATCCTTGCACATGACATCTTGCTCTAACTTGTCCTGCTTGTTAAATAATGTTATGATCTTTTTTCCAGTAACGCCAAGATTTTGCAGCGTATCATAGACGATATGCATCTGTTTGTCTCTCTGAGGATTGGACGCGTCCACCACGTGAATGATAAAATCGGCAAATTTTGCCTCCTCCAGGGTACTGCGGAACGCCTCAATCAAATGGTGTGGCAACTTACGGATAAATCCAACCGTATCTGTCAACAGTATTTCCTGTCCGCTTTCTAACTTTAAATTCCTTGTCGTGGGGTCTAGAGTGGCAAACAATTTATCCTCCTCCAACACATTGGCATCGGTCAGCCGATTCAACAGAGTGGATTTTCCTGCGTTGGTGTAGCCCACAATCGCTGCCACTTTGATATGACTACGATTTCTCTGAAATCTTGTAATTTCCCGGTGTTGCCGTACTTCGCCCAACTCTCGTTTCAGCTGGGAAAGGCGAGTCTTGATAAGCCTGCGGTCCATCTCCAGTTTTTTCTCTCCCGGGCCTCTGGTACCGATCCCTCCTCCTAGACGGGATAAAGATGTTCCCAGGCCAGTCAAGCGGCTGAGACGATACCGCAGCTGCGCAAGCT